>Ga0207100_1155_pt1 | contig 14819 bp, 13 predicted proteins | sample Alteio_BWMinHeat_82_FD_153520 | JGI IMG/M metagenome (GOLD analysis project Ga0207100, IMG submission 153520) | Enriched cells from forest soil in Barre Woods Harvard Forest LTER site, Petersham, Massachusetts, United States -... | ecosystem: Environmental > Terrestrial > Soil > Temperate forest >...
GTGGGCGCGGTTTCGATTCGAGCCGCCGCACGATAACTTCGGCATGGTCGGCGACCTTTTCCCTTGTCGGGTTTGGATAAGACTTGCGGACGCAATCCTCGAGATAGGGCGGCTCCTTCAAGGAATCGGCGATCGCGGCGACCTGAATTGCGCTTGAACTAACCACCAAGAAAATTCTCTTGTTTGGCCAACTGAGCATTTCTGATCAGCATTCGGAAAGGTACGCGCCAATACTCGTTACGTAGGATGTCTGCCCCAGGCAAGCAACCTTTCCCCAGCCGGACCGTTGCGGACAGTCAGAACACAGGAGGCCGAAATGCATCTTAACCTAATGGATCCTAGACTCATCGCTGGCGGGGTTCTGATTGTTCTGGTCATCATCGTTTGCGTTGCACTGTATTTGCGAAAGCGCAGACAGACTACCGCGGGACTACGGAAGCGTTTTGGACCAGAATACGACCGGGCGGTTCTCGAACACGGATCCGGACACAAGGCCGAGTCAAAACTGGCGGATCGTGAGACGCGTGTGGAAAGCTTGAAGATCCGCGAGCTTGGCGCCACGGAGCGGGAACGCTACATAGCAGACTGGCACGCCGTCCAATCCCGCTTTGTTGATCATCCGAAGGGTGCGGTCACGGGAGCCGATGAACTGGTCTCTTCCCTCATGCGGGCACGTGGTTATCCGACAGCCGATTTTGATCAGCGTGCCGCGGACATTTCCGTCAATCATCCACGGCTCGTCGAGTACTACCGCTCTGCACACGAGGTCGCAGTGCGGCTGGGCAGAGATGAAGCAAGTACAGAAGACCTGCGGACCGCGATGATCCAATACCGCACAATCTTTGATGAGCTCGTCGAGGTAAAGTCACCCGGCGAGATAAAGTCAGTGGCATAGTCCGAGAGTTACGACTCGAGCGTTGGGAGATGAAATGCTTATACTCATTATCGTTCTGGTGTTGGTTTTTGGCCTGGGCGGAGGATACTACGGCTACGGCCGCTGGGGCACTGGCGGAGGAGCAGGTATAGGGCTTGGCACAATCCTGGTGATTTGCCTCGTGGCCTATTTCCTGGGGCTTTTCCGATAGGGGCTTCGCACAACTTCCTGGAAACGCTGAGCGACTAACTCCCTGAGCCCTATTCATGAAAAAAACGACGTGTGAAACGGTTGTGTCTGCAGTGGTCGGCTAGGGTCTCAATATCGATCTTGGACCTACGGTCTTGGGCGCGCCCGCTAAGCCAGTCGCAATGCGCTGAGTGTCGCCAGACTGTGCCCGCGCCCGCGGTCTGGATCGATAACAATCTCAAGCTTCGTCACTGATTCAAGTTTCACTTCATAGTCCTCAATCTCCCGTGCGGAGCCGGTTGGGCTGAAGGTCCATTGCTGACGCACAATCTCGCGGTCTTTCTCCTTCTCGGAAGAGTAGCGCAGCACAAACTCCTGCGCGCGCTCGATTTCTCGCTCAACGAAATGCAGAAATATCCGTCGGATGTGCTGCGGCGCGTCAAAGCGCAGCGTAATGGTCTGCGCGCCGGGACTGACAGCGCGCCATCCAAGCTCATTGAGCTCCCGGTTTGTGCCCAGCGCATTTTCTATCGGGAAGGCAGGGTCTTCTGAGCTGAGTTGTACGTGTGCAAGGGTGTCCAAGTCGAGCCACTCCGCCTCACCCTTTTTCTTTCCCTCAATGGTTCCATGTTCAACAATTTCCTTCCGCATCTGCTACCCCCACGAAGAAAGATGATCCTTTTGGTCCTAAGGTTTTGTAAGACGCAAGAAATCAGTCTTCGGGCGTTGGGCCGAGCGTGCGGAAACGTCGAAGCGACTCGGTCGGCAGACGCTGTCGCCTACAGGCATACAGAAGAGATAAGGTGGGGGACGATTGGATTGTCGTTCGCCATCATCCCCACATCCTGCCACCTTCTTGGTCCAAAGTATCGTGGCTGGAATAACTGTGGTCTGAGCAATATAGAACGCACGCACTGTTACTAAAATTCCAATTGGAAACCATGTCCTGTCGGTTTGGGCCAGTCACGCAGTGTTTGCAGGTTTGCCGACGTCAGGTGACACAGTGCAGATCTTCAGAAGGACTCGTCGACAAAGTCCTTCCTGACAAGGCACCAGCCGGGCTCACTTTCCAGTGAACCCCGTTCGATAGGCATTCATCTATCAACGGCACCTCGCTTGGCCAGGTGGACGACGATATGGGACTGAGTCTAGTTTCCGGCTCCTGATTCTTCTGGTCGAGCGGCCGGGGGAGTTGGTTACCCTGGACGAGACCGTGCAGCCTCTTCTGGCGAGAAAATCGGCGTCACTCTAACGTCTTTCGTATCAATCATGTTCGTTGATACTAAGCCACCTAGGTCCATTGGTAGGGTGCCCTAAAAGTCGGCGGAGGCGGTTCGATCCCATCTCTTGCCACCACATTCTAAGACAGTTAGCCAAATTCAATCGAGTCCTTGTCCGCTCTTAGTCCGCCTTCGAACGACGTGCCAAGAGCCGGTGTGTCGGCAGCGGACCTCTCACGCTACCCATCCAGGCCGTTGGCGGCAGCTACATCGTCCGAATCAGACACCGGAATTCTTGACAGGATCGCTTGGGGCCGCGTAAATCTACTTTACGTAAGAGCCTATCGCAGCGTGAAACCAACCCAAACACTCTAAGTTATCCACGAGGCGGGCGGTGCCACCGGGCCGAGAAAAGTCACAGCGGTCAAATTCCACAACACTTTAGAAAGCCGATATGGCTACGGCAGCTAAACTCCGCATCGTCCATAGAACCCCGGAATCGCGGCATCTCGACCAAATCGAATCGATTGTTCAACGTGCGGGTGCGACGCCTGATCTCGAAGAAGTGTCAGCCTCCTGGCGAAGATGCACAGCTGAGCTCCTTATCAATCCAGATGGCCGGGCGGCTCCCCATATCGTAACTGACTCCGAGCTCAGAGTTTCTCGCGAACCGCTTGGCAAGGCAATTGTGTATGCCCAGGAAGAAGTCGATCGGCTTTATACAATCGTCCGCCAGGAGGGATATGTCGTTTTGTTGTGCAATACCGATGGAATTGCTATCCACCACCGCGGCGATGAAGCGCAGGCGGAACAGTTCAAATACTGGGGCATCTGGGTGGGAGGAGTTTGGTCGGAAAGAGTCGAAGGCACCAATGGGATCGGCACCTGCATTGCTGAACAACGGCCGGTTCTCGTCCATCGTGACCAACATTTTCGAGCCCGCCACATTGGGCTAAGCTGTGCGGGTGCACCAATCTTCGGCCCCACCGGCAGGCTAGAGCTGGTGCTGGACGCCTCGTCGATGACCTCAAACCAGTCGTCCACCTTGGCTTTGGCGGCGACAAAAGTTGCCGCGCGTGCAGTGGAAGAACGCTTGTTTCGCGAGTGGTTTCGCAACGTGTGGACGATTGCGGCGGTGCCATCCGACGACAGCGGTCCAGCCTTGCTCTTGGCTGTCGACGATGACCTGCGGATCGTCGGCGCAGACCGGGTCGCGCGCACGACTTTTGCTCTAGATGACGCCAGGCTGAGTGCCGGCGTGCCGCTGGCAACGGCCTTCGGCCATGATCGGTCGATTTTCCGCTGCAACCGCGAACTGGATGTCGCGACTCGCTTCACGCGCGTCGGTACGGATGACTGGTGGCATGTGTTGATTACCCCTCCGCTGTGCGGCGCGAGGGGTTGGCGTTCTGCGACGAACGTGGCGATTCACGCGCGGCCGAGGATTAGCATGCTCCGTAACGCGCCCATCGCAGAGTCTCTGCCCAATCGAGGTGGTCTATCACCGGCGCGTACGCACCGGATCTGCGAATACATCAACTCCAATCTCGATCAGAACATAGGCCTCGAAGCGCTAGCGGAAATGGCCGGGTTGTCCACACACCACTTCGCGCGGGCATTCAAGCAATCGGTTGGCATGCCCCCGCATGGCTACGTACTGCAACGCCGCATCGAACACGCCCAGCAAATGCTTCGCAAGACTGATCTTCCGATGTCGGAGATCGCACTGTCAGCGGGATTCGCCGACCAGAGCCACTTGGCCAGACACTTCCGTCGGATCACCGGCAGGTCCCCAAGCGCAGTTCGTTGGGAACAGAGGTAGGTCGTTTTATTCGTTGCCGTTGAGAAGCACGTGCTCCTCTTCTCCGCGCGGGATTGAGGCGGTGGAGAGGGCCGAGTTTGACCTGCGCCCGCCAAAAAGAATGCCGATACATCGAACCGTTCGCTGAGCTGAGATACGACCCAGGCCATCGCGAAACGGTTTCCTCGCAATTGAGCAAGAACGTCCCGACCGCAGCGAAATCGTTCAAGACCCGTGTGACACGTTCCTGACAGTATCTACTCATGCTCACGAGCACAAAGCTCGAATACGGGAGCTATTGATAGCTTCCTGATGCGCAAGGGTCCCAGTCTGGTGGGCGTAAGAAGTCAGGAAGACGGCCTTTACTTGCAAAAAAGGAGGATATGTCATGCGGCTCGATGGATTGTCTCTTGCGTATAGAAGCCCCTATCTCTTTCGTTTGCGGCCAACATTCGGGGAGATGCGTGCCCGCCTCGAGGAGCGCGTAGCAGAGCGTACGCGAATTGCCCAAGACCTACACGATACGGTGCTGCAAGGCATTGTCAGCGCAGCTATGCAGCTAGATGTTGCAGTGGACCAGCTACCCGCGAATTCGCCCGCTACGCTGCGAATAAGCCGTGTTCTCGAATTGATGAGACATGTCATGGAAGAGGGCCGCAACGCGGTTCGAGGACTCCGCTCATCTCATTCAGACTCCGACGATCTAGGGCAAGCATTTTCCCGAATCCCGCAAAACTTGGGCATCGAAGTGCAGATTGATTTTCGGGTCGTTGTGGTAGGTTCGGCCCGAAAGCTACACCCGCTTATTCGCGACGAGGTCTATCACATTGGCCGGGAACTGGTGGTGAATGCATTCCGCCACTCCCGAGCCAGTTGCATCGAGGTCCAGCTTGATTACGGCCCCAAGCGCTTCGGAATCGTTGTCCGCGACGACGGTTGCGGGATCGATCCTCAAGTGCTGCATGCGGGACGCGAGGGACATTGGGGGCTACCGGGTATGCGCGAACGGGCGGAAAGGGTTGGCGCCAGGCTCAGAGTTTGGAGCCGCGTCGCGGCTGGAACAGAAGCCACGCTGTCCGTCCCTAATTCCATCGCCTTTGAGTCCAGTATGGTGGAGAAGTTAGCAGGGCATTAGGAGAATTCGTCAGAAGCCTCTGGGCCGCATCTGGAGCGCCGACACAACACCTTTGTCGGGATTGCTGCACAGTGACGATTCAGATTCTGCGACTGGAAAGAAGCTGTGCGGGCCGACAGTCTCTCATGCATTTGAATTGAGCGCGAGATGTTGGCATTTGAGCAGTGGCACTGTTCGGTAGCGATCAGGATTGGATTACTATCTACCCACGACTGCGAGCCTCGTCCGAAGGATCGAGATGAATCTCCACCTTCGGATGCTTGAAGGTGCAGCGGAATTAAAGTGATGATGCCCGCACCGCCGTGCTACGAGGCAGGTCGTGGCGACGGCATCGCATTGCTAGACCCGGAAACACGTCAGGTTCAGACCTCCGTCCTCGTCGCAGAGGTTGGAGCACCCGCATGTCCATCCCCGGCGGCCTCGATCGCAAGAGACACCAGATAACCAATATCGGAGTATCGAATTTCAAGATGGAGCTGGAACGGAAATATGCGCAAGTTACTGTTGTCCTTAGTCGTCTTCCTCGCTCCGCTGTTGTCCTCCGCACAGCAGAGCCGCCACTTCACCTTCCATTATGCGTTTACCGTCCGTGACATTTCACAAGGGCAAAAGGTGGAGATCTGGTTCCCAATGGCCCACTCCGATGCATTCCAAGAAGTGCGGGTTCTGCGGATAGAAGGGGATCTGCCGGTGGCCAAGACACGTGAAAAGAGATTCGGAAACACATTGTTCCACACGGTAGCACCGGTTGCAGCGAAGCACGACTACACATTCGATGTCGTCTATGACGTCGTTCGTCACGAGAGAATCGGATTACCGCGGGACGGTGCGACGCCACATCTCGTCAAGACTTCTGACAAGGAAGCCAAGAAGTACCTTGGCCCGGACAAGTTAGTCCCAGTAACTGGCAGGTTAGCCGATCTTGCTGCCAAGCAGGTGCAGGGGAAGACAAGCGAGACGGACCGTGCGCGTGCGTTGTACGACTCTGTATTCTCCACGATGAGATACGATAAATCGGGGACCGGCTGGGGCCGAGGAGATGCCGAGTGGGCGTGCGACTCAAAGCGAGGCAACTGCACCGACTTTCACTCACTTTTCATTTCGATGGCACGTTCCCAGCACATCCCTGCACGTTTCGAGATTGGCTTTTCTATACCGATCAACAGGTCGTCGGGTGAAATTCCCGGGTATCACTGTTGGGCCGACTTTTATGACTCTGGCTACGGCTGGATACCGGTAGATATCTCTGAGGCGTGGAAGGATCCGGGCAAGAAGGACTACTTCTTTGGCGCCCATGACGCGAATCGCTTGCAATTCTCGATGGGCCGCGATCTGGTTCTCGATCCGCCGCAGGCAGGTGAGCCCCTGAATTATTTCGTATATCCTTACGTCGAGGTCGAAGGTCAAAAATGGGAAAGCGTTTCGAATCGCTTCTCATTTGCCGATGTCACCAAGTCAAATGCAGCGACCGGGCAATAGGTCTAGTCCCGAGACGCGTACGGCTGACCTGGAGATTCTCGGCATATAGATTCGCCTGCACAGAAGGACTGGTTCACAGAAAATCAAAGAGCTCTTCCTAGGAAAGGACGTTATGGCTTGGATCAAGACGATTCCTATGGCCGAAGCTGACGAGGATCTGCGCCGTGCGATGGAAACGCAGAGGGCACTCTATCCCGTGGAATATGCGACGCCTGTACATCCCGCGGAAGGAGGCGGCGCACAGATCGTCGAGTCACACAGCCTTATCCCCGAGGCTCTGTACCACGCGTTCGCAACTTTTGGCGTGTTGATGTCGCCCGAACTCCCGCTTACTCGTCGGCAGCACGAAATCATCACGACGATGGTTTCTGTAACTAACAGGTGCTTTTATTGAATCGAGTCCCACGCAGAGTTTCTGCGTCGCGTAACGTTGGACGAAGACTTGGTTCGAGCGCTTGAGACCGACTACACAAAGGCACCGCTGACCGTGCCGGAGCGAGCGATGGTGGAGTATGTGGTTCAACTAACGAAAGACGCTACAAGAATCAGCCCTGCTCATCACGAGGGCCTGCGCGAAGTCGGCTTCGACGACAAGGCCATCCTCCAAATCACGCTGATTGGCTCGTGGTTCAATTACATCAACCGCGTTGCAGACTCCCTCGGCGTTGGGCGGGGAGCATAAGCCCTCCACAGAAAATAAGATCGGAGAGAGCGATCATGGCGCTCATTCGCGACCTCGGCTTTACAGTCGAAGGCGGCCCAACTGGACACAATACGCAACATCTCTTCTAGCTGGACGAGTAATTCTGGATGCGGACTCTTAGGGAGCTTCCGCATCCCATCCGTGGCTGCTGCATGCTGATCGTGGAGGTATGCGTCAGACGGAGTCGTGGCGCTGTTGATTCGGTGCGCTCCGTACTGGAATGACCCACGCCCTCAGCCCAGCCCCGCCAGTCGACCATCATATTCCCGGTGGCGCGGAGGTGTCAGGGCAGAGGGCGATCGCGCTGACTCCGACCCTCCCGGACCGCCCGCTTTGGTCGCGCAATTTACAATCCAGCACATATGACGCGCCGAGACTCCTCGACTCGCATCTCCACGACCCTCGTCTTTCTCACGACTGGCTGCCTGATGATGGCTCAGACTGGTTCTCAGTCTCCCCCGCCCCAGGTTCCGCGCAATTGGACGGCAGAGCAGCCTGTCCGCACCGCGCACGCCATGGTGGTCAGTGTGCATCATCTCGCCGCCGATGCCGGAGTCGAGATCTTGAAGCAAGGCGGCAATGCCGTGGACGCTGCGGTGGCCACCGGCTTCGCCTTGGCGGTGGTCTATCCCGATGCAGGCAACATCGGCGGCGGCGGGTTCATGCTGATTCATCTCAAGAGCGGCAAGTCGACCTTTGTCGACTACCGGGAGAATGCGCCGTTAGCCGCAACCGCCGACATGTATCTCGACGCCCAGGGCAACGTGATCCCCGACGCCAGCACTGTCGGTTACAAGGCCATTGCGGTACCGGGTTCGGTGGCGGGACTTGCCTATGCCGAGAAGAAATACGGCGAACTGGACCTGAAGCGGGTGATGGTCCCGGCCATCCGCCTGGCGCGTGACGGTTACGCGCTTGGCCCCGAAGAGGCCGAAGAGTTGCACGACTCCGGGTTGGCTCCGTTCTCCGAATCGCGCCGCATCTTTCAACGGAATGGCAATTTCTATCACGCCGGTGAGCGCTTTCAGCAGCCCGAGCTGGCTCGTACCCTGGAGCGAATCGCTGCCAACTCTGATGACTTCTACCGCGGCAGCCTGGCCCACGAACTGGCTGCCGCCATCGAACGCGGTGGCGGGCTCATCACGGAAAAGGATCTAGCCGAATACGAAGTGAAGGAACGCGAACCGGTCACGGGGACCTACGGCAATTACCAGATCGTGAGCGCGCCGCCGCCCTCATCCGGCGGAATTGCCATGATCGAAACTCTCAACATCCTGGAAGGCTACAAACTCCACCCTCTTGGCGATCGCACGTCTGCAGAGATGCATCTGATCACCGAGGCTTTCCGCCGCGCTTACATGGACCGGGCCGACTACCTTGGGGACTCGGACTTCGAACCCGTGCCCGTGGAAGGCCTGATCAGCAAGCAGTATGCGGCTGCCTGGCGAAGCGGGATCGATCTGCAGCGGGCTACACCTTCGTCGAGCCTGCAACGCCCTAGCAGCTTTCTGCCGCCGCCGCCCAGGCCGGCATCGACGGCGCGCGATCACCGCAACACGACCCACTACTCAGTCATCGACGCCAGCGGAAACGCGGTCTCGGTGACGACCACGCTCAACGACAACTTCGGCTCCGGCGTCACCGCCGAGGGGCTGGGTTTCCTGCTCAACAACGAGATGGATGACTTTGCCGTCAAGCAGGGAGTGCCCAATCTGTACGGCCTGATCCAGGGTCCCGCCAACGCGATTGCTCCCGGCAAGCAGCCACTCTCGAGTATGACGCCTACTATTGTCCTCGAGGACGGCAAGATTCGGATGATCCTGGGCTCCCCGGGTGGCTCACGCATCCCGACCACTGTAATCAACATTTTCCTGAGCGTCGCGGATCACGGATTGAACATCCAACAGGCCGTGGATGCACCCCGGTTTCACCACCAGTACCAGCCAGACACGCTGTACCTCGAAACTGGGTTTCCGGCCGGAACGGTCCAGCAACTCCAGGCTCTGGGGTATACGGTCCAGATTGGCGACGAGACGTGGAGCGACGGGGAATGCATCTTTGTGGATCCGAAAACGGGACGGCCGGAGGGGGGCCAGGACCATCGGCACACCTTTGGGAAGGCGGCAGGATTCTGACCCCTGTGTACCGGTTTTGCGGCTAATGAGAAGATAAAGCATGGATTGCAGGAATGTAAGGTGCTGCCGATGTTGAAGGTTCTCTCCACGCACGCGTTGCTTCGCCAGCGATTGCACCCTGGGCTGCTTGACAGTTGGGCCCGCAGCGGGGCGCAGGGAATCGAGCTTTTCGCGGCGCGCCAACACTTCGATTACACCAGCCGCGTCCATTTGAAGGAGATCAGCGACTGGTTCCGGTCCAATTCCGTCGAGGCCTTCTCGATGCACGCTCCCCTGTATTCCGACATGGATATGGGTCGCGGCGGAGCGCCCGGTGTGAACGTCATCCATCCGGACAAGTCGCGGCGTATCGCCGGCATGGACGAGATCAAGCGGGCGCTTGAGGCTGCCGAACACATCCCCTTCCGGAATATGGTGATCCATCTGGGTGAGCGCGAGGACACCTGGAGCCCGCGGGCACTGGAACACTCGCTCACCGCTCTCGAGCACTTGCGGGCCTTCGCGAATCCGTTGGGGGTGAAGCTTTTGGTCGAGAATCTGCAGAACGATGTGGCCCAGCCGGGCAACATCGTCGAAATTCTCGCCGCCGGTCATTTCAAGGACATCGGCGTATGCTTGGACGTTGGCCATGCGCACCTGGGCGAAGGTGTGCCAGCCGTGATTGGAACGCTCAAGAGCCATGTCCGTTCCACTCATCTGCACGACAACAAGGGTGACAAGGACGCGCACTTGTGGCCCGGCGACGGAACCATCGCATGGGACGAGACCATGGCGGAACTGAAGACGGCTCCCCAGTCCCCGGCTGCGGTCCTGGAGATTCACTATGCGCTCGACGAGCCGCCGGAATTGATTGCGACCAAGGCGCGGGACACTTTCGAAAGACTGGGGCTGTAGGCCGGAACATCCAGAGAAACGGCAATGGAAGAAGAGACGAGTTCTGAAAACCTAACTCCTTCGGCGACACAGGCGTCAAAAGGCATCACTCCGCCGATGACATCGCCGCTCGCCACCATCGGCAATATCGGCAAGTTTGAAGGGCAGACGGTGACCTTGCGCGGCTGGCTCTACAACCAGCGAGCCAGCGGCAAGTTGCTCTTTCCCATCTTTCGCGACGGTACCGGCACGATCCAGGGGATCGTGCCCAAGGCAGCGGTTACGCCCGAGGTCTTTGAAGCCGTCAAAACCCTGACTCAGGAATCCAGTGTGATTGTTACCGGAAAGGTGCGGTCGGACAGCCGTGCCCCGGGCGGATATGAGCTCGATGTCGAGCACGTCGACGTTATTCAACGCGTGCCGGAGGAGGATCCCTTCCCCATCTCGCTCAAAGAGCACGGCGTCGAGTTCCTGATGGAGCACCGCCATCTGTGGGTGCGCACTCCGCGCCAGTCGGCGATTCTGCGCATCCGTGCGGAGATCATCAAGGCCGCGCGCGATTATCTTGACGACAACGGGTTCGTCCTCACCGATCCGCCCATTCTTACGCCTGCTGCCTGCGAGGGCACCAGCACGTTGTTTCCGGTGGACTACTTCGGCGACGAAGCCTACCTGACGCAAAGCGGTCAGCTCTACATCGAGAGCACGGCCTTGGCCCTCGGCAAGGTCTACAGCTTCGGGCCGACCTTCCGTGCCGAAAAGTCGAAGACCCGCCGTCACCTCACCGAGTTTTGGATGGTCGAGCCGGAACTGGCTTACGCCGGGCTCAATGACCTGATGGAGCTGGCCGAGAACTTCCTGAGCTTCATCGTCGAGCGCGTGCTGACTCGCCGCGCTGCCGACGTCAAACTGTTGGGCCGCGATGTGACCAGGCTTGAGGCCATCCATGCTCCCTTCCCGCGCCTGAGCTACGACGAGGCGGCGCAGATGCTCGATGAGGCCTTCGCGAAGGGGCTGCTCGAACAGAAGTTCGAATATGGAGACGACTTCGGATCGCCGGATGAAACGTATCTCTCCTCGCAGTTCGACCGCCCGGTGATGGTGCATCGCTATCCGGCAGCGGTAAAAGCCTTCTACATGGAGCCTGATCCGGTGAATCCGAAGTACGCACTCTGCGTCGATGTGCTGGCGCCTGAAGGCTACGGCGAGATCATTGGCGGCTCGCAGCGCGTCGCCTCCTACGACCTGCTGAAGAAGCGCATCGAGGAACACAACCTGCCGCTGGAGGCCTTTCAGTGGTACCTCGACCTGCGCCGCTACGGCTCGGTCCCTCACTCCGGCTTCGGCATGGGAATTGAGCGCGTGGTGGCGTGGATCTGCGGGCTGGAGCACGTACGTGAGACGATTCCCTTCGCCCGGACACTCAACCGCATCTACCCATAGGGCCAGGGTTGGACGCGAACGCCGCACGAAAAGAGATGTATGTCGAAGATCCGCGACAGCCTTGCCAACGAAATGGGAACCCGGACAGCCGCTGGTCGTGTTCATGGCGGAGTGCAGGCTCTGCCGCCGCGCAAGATCCGAATCATCGGCGTGCCTCTTGACCTGGGCCAATCGCGCCGTGGTGTCGATATGGGTCCGTCGGCAGTTCGCGTCGCCGGACTCGAGGCCAAGCTCGAATCCCTCGGTCATATCGTATCCGACGCAGGCAACATCGCTGTTGCCCTGGCCGAGACCAAGAGTGCGGGTCAACCCAGCGCACGCTACCTGAAGGAGATTACCGAGACCTGCACCAAGCAGGCTGAGGTCGTACTGCAATCGCTGAGTGAGGGCATGACCCCAGTTGTGTTGGGCGGCGACCACTCGGTGGCGGCTGGAACCGTGTCGGGCGTAGCCGAGTTCTACCGGCGCAAAAACGAGAAGATCGGCCTGATCTGGTTTGACGCTCACTCCGACATCAACACGCCTGAGACCTCGCCCAGCGGCAACGTGCATGGAATGCCGCTGGCAGCTCTGGTTGGCCTGGGCCCCGAACTCCTCGCAAATATCTTCGGCTTCTCACCCAAGGTTTCGCCCGAGAGTACAGTGCTGATCGGGGTGCGCGATATCGACGTGACCGAGAAGGAAAATATCCGGCGTGCCGGCATCACTGAGGTCTATACCATGCGCGATATTGACGAGCGCGGCATGCGCAACGTGATGGAAGACGCGCTGCGGGCCGCGGGCCGGGGTACGGCCGGGTACCACGTATCGCTCGACATGGACTGGATCGATCCGGAAGATGCCCCGGGCGTGGGCACGCCTGTGCGGGGTGGCGCAACCTATCGTGAGGCGCACCTGGCCATGGAGATTCTCGCCGACCACGGTCGCATGCTGAGCTTTGAGATCGTCGAGGTGAATCCGGTCATCGACGAACACAATCGGACTGCCGATCTGGCCGTGGAACTCGTGGCCTCAGCTTTTGGGAAAAAGATCCTTTAGCGGTCGCTTTTCGTTTTCCCGGCGAGCGATCTATGGCTTTTGCAGGCGTCGCATTTCCGAGAGGGCCGCAGTGTATTCGAAATCCTCGGTAACCCGGGTCTCAATCGCTGCCTGGAAGAATTCGACCGCCTTGGCGCGGTCGCCGCTGAGCAAGGTATATTCCGCCAGAAAAAACAGGCCTTCGCATCGCTGCAACTTGTCCCTCGCCGGATCGAGGTCTCCCAGGGAATTTAGATAATCCTTGGCCGGCAGCGCACCGGAGAAAAGCTCGATCACCTGGACCGGCCATTCACCCGGCTTCAATTTTGCAGCCGTACCCTTCAGATCAACCGCTGGAGATCGTTCCTGCTTTCTCTGGGCAAGATACAGCCAGATTGCGGAAAATGCGTCGGCGGGATCCATATCCAGGGCGGCGGTCAGGTCTGAACTCGCTTCGTCAAAGTGGCCCAGGCAGAAATGCGCGATGCCGCGGGAGCGAAAGGCGACCTGGGCCCTGGGATTCAGCCTGATGGCAGCGCTGTAGTCCTGGATTGCGCGATCATAAATTCCCTTGGCATGGTAGACCGTACCACGGTTGCCGAACGCGTCGGAATACCGAGGATCGAGCCGGACAGCCTGGTCGTAATCCTGGAGCGCCAAAGCGAGATCTTGCAGCGCCTGGTGCGCGATGCCGCGGCTGTTATAGAGGCGGGCCAACTCAGCGTTGGAGCGATCCCCCGCGCCAATCGCCGCGGAACACGATTGCAGTGCCGCGGCAGGAGTCGTGAGTGCTGTGGAGTGACAAAGGTGGTCGGCGCTGCCCGGTTCAGCGTAAAGCCTTCCGGCAAGCAAACAAACCAGTAGCACGATTCTGTTCGGTTGCATGCATTACCCAGCGTACGGATTGAAGTTCCCGGCGGCAGTCAGCTTGCAGCCAGAAAGACTTCCCTGGAATCGTTTGGAAGCAAGGTTTTCGACAGCAGCGCAGTAGCTTTGATGTTGAATTTACCTGAATCGCGCCGGCGGAGGCGATCGCAGAACGAATGATTCCCGCCGCCCCGACGTTTTGCGAGGTGCCACCCGAGTTCCTCATCATTGTCTTCTAGAATTGAAGCCTCATGGCAAAAAAACTCCGCGTAGGCGTTCTCTTTGGCGGCCGCAGCGGCGAGCATGAGGTCTCGCTGCTCTCGGCCGCTTCCGTTCTCAACGCGATCGACCGCAAGAAATTTGACGTGGTGCCGATCGGTATCACCAAGCAGGGCCGCTGGGTCACGGCCATCGATGCCGAGCGCCTGCTCGCCGGACAGCCGCCATCCACTCCGCGAGCTCTGCGAGCCGGGGATCCTGAGACGACCGCTCCGGCCGCAGTTCTGGCTCGCGGCGAAGGCGTAATTGTTCCGCCGGTGCCCTCCGGCAAAACCAAAGGCGCCCTCGTCCCCTTCGACACTCCAACCACGGAAACGCAGCACTGCGGGCCGGATCAGGTACTCAACGTCGACGTGATATTTCCGGTCCTGCATGGCACCTTCGGAGAAGACGGCACCATCCAGGGGCTCTTCGAATTGGCCGACATCGCGTACGTGGGTTCTGGCGTACTGGGTTCGTCCACCGGCATGGACAAAGACGTGATGAAGCGCCTCTTCTCTGCCGCCGGCCTGCCCATCACGAAACACGTGACCCTCTTGCGCAACGAATGGTCGGGGAGCCCACGCAAGATCGTCGCCCGCATTGAGGCGGCACTCAAGTACCCCGTCTTCGTCAAGCCGGCGAATCTGGGGTCGTCGGTCGGTATCAGCAAGGCGCACGACCGCAAGGAATTGGGCCCGGCGCTAGACCTCGCCGCCAGGTACGACCGCAAGATCGTAGTCGAGCGAGGCGTTGGCGGAAAGAATTCCAAAGCCCGCGAGCTCGAGGTGGCCGTGCTCGGGAACGACAAGCCTCAAGCCTCGG
>Ga0207100_1149_pt1 | contig 14815 bp, 23 predicted proteins | sample Alteio_BWMinHeat_82_FD_153520 | JGI IMG/M metagenome (GOLD analysis project Ga0207100, IMG submission 153520) | Enriched cells from forest soil in Barre Woods Harvard Forest LTER site, Petersham, Massachusetts, United States -... | ecosystem: Environmental > Terrestrial > Soil > Temperate forest >...
GCGACTGGCAAAAAGGCATGGTCCCAACGTTGATGGGGGCTTTGGGTGTTGCTGCTTGACGCTAAGCAACGACCCTCCCCCATTATTTGCTTCTATTTCTTGGAAGAAATGTCACTGCTCTTAGTCAAACTAAACCACCCCTTGATATGAGACACCGCCCAACCAAACACCTTCATCAGATTCGCCTGAGATAACTGCCCATTAAGAAAAAGAATAATCGTAGCGATCACAATGAAAAGCAGGACTGACAGGCCACTTAGCTCGGGGGCAAGCCTCGGCTGCCACAAGAATGCATACCAACACGCAGAGATCGTAGCGACCCCTAGTACGATGATCACACTTAAGAGAAGGGTAGGAGAAAGCCGCGCTTGTTGCTTCTGCGCGAAGCGGCTCTTATCTTTTGCCATCTGTATGGCGGCTGCCCTGATTGCAGGGTGAGAGGACTCCTCAGCTACTTTGAACAGATCAAGGATTTCCTGATGGGCTTGTTCCTTGAGCGAGGGACTACCGGACGCCTTTTGTAGCTTGTCGCTCTTTCCGGTAGGTGTCATTAGGCCGCGATGTCTTTTAAACCGTCGTCAGACAACCTAAAGGCAACCTCCACCTTCAACTCTGAAGAATCATGGTCACAATTGCAGAAGTCGCAGTGGGCTATCTCATCGAGGGCATCTAGGCTATCAACCGTAGCAAGTAATGCGTTGTTTTTGCGGCAGTAAACATTGAAGATTCGGCGCAGTAGCCCAGACTCGGCCAACATTTCAAGCAAGATGAACGCTTCGCCGTCTTTAAGCCGAAGAGCGGCAGCGGCGAGCTTCGGAACGATATACTGCTGTCCGTCACTGGCCTGCACACGGATGTATCTTCCTAATCGGTCCAGCAATTCCGCAAGGTCAGGATGCAGTTGCTTAACGCGATCGAATTTGGGAGACGACATACTCTACCTCGTCATTGCTGCAATCCGCGTTGACCTTTACGAAGCTCTCTTCAGCATCGATGTGTGTAAACACTTCTCGTGTTAGGAATCCGCTGGACACCTTAGGGAGCCAATAGAAGGATTGGGCATCCCAAGCCCAAGTGTGGCCATTCTTTTTGTAACCGAGTTGCCAGTCCGGGTCGTCTCGTATATCTGCTTTTGGTCCGGTGGTCTTTGTCTTATAGTTTTTCTGGTTCGTGTGGTCATCAATGTGAATTCGAACGAGTGGGGGAGTATCCTCCTCTACCAGACTCTTGATGACCGGTCGAAGTTCAAGCAGCGTAGCCTCACAACCTAGAACATCGTGCGCCTTCTGCAAATATGCGCCATAGTATGTGGCTGCATTTGGGCGACCACTTCCATCCTGATACGAATGGACATTTTCCGGGGGATTGAGCCGTAGCTCGGCTGTTCCGGTTGAATAGTCCGCAATCAATACCGCTCGTTTTAGGATGGGCTTTTTATCAACACCAGTTCCTTGTGGATTGACTTTCACCGACTCCTGTTCTTCTGCCCACTTCGCCCGAAACAGGTCCCCTTCAATATGTGCATAGACGGGTGACATGGGATGTGTTCTCTCTCCCGCAAACTTTCTCTTGTTGACGATGGGGATACCAAATTGTGCGACCCGTCCGGCTATTGATTTGGACGCGTTTTTAGCCTCACGTTTGTCCATGCGAAACAAATAAATCCGCATGTCACTTGATTCTTCAAAACCAATAAGGGCCGCCTCCAGCGCATCCTCGGCCAGTCGTTTTTTGACGATGAGCTTAGCGATGTGCTCGTCAATGGCTGCTCTGGATAGAGCAGGAGCGGGAAGGCCGATGGCCTTCAGCCATGCCCTTATGCCTTCAACGGCCACCTTATCGAGGGTGGGCTTGATTCGTTGCTGGATGGCTTGTTGGGTATTGTCGCCGTCGCTTGTCGGCACTGGATGGATATCTCTTTCTCCCCCTCGACTGGCCTTTAGGATAACCTATATGTCAAATTGCACACCGCCGACCGATAGCTTTACTGATTATCTAGTTGCAACCCGTTGACGGGTCGTTCGGATTTCCATCATCATTCTACCCAAGTTGCTACCGCTTGAGGGGTTTGTGCTCTCGCTGTCTCTTACTTCTTCCCGCCAAAGTGTGTCAACAATTCATATATTCCCACCGGTGTTGCTGAAATACCGAGATGGGTTGCTATCTTTGAAAGGTGTGGGTACGCCTCCGCGAATCTCTGCAACTGCGATTCTGTCATCTGCAACAAACGTTCGCCCGCACCCGATAGTTCACCCGGTGCAGCCAATGAAGCAGCACCGGCTGCACCGATCACAGGAGCAGCCGCAAGCACCGTTGCGGCCTTCTTCGGGGCTGTTACTAACTCTGCATTGATCTGCTGAGGCGTTACCGTCTTTCCGTATGAAGCAGCACGCTTCATTGTGTCAGCAAAGTTTTCACCTTCCTTCGGGACAATCACCGTGTTGCCAACATCGTTGGTGAGTTGACCTGCTTGCGCTGCTTGTGTTTCCAACTTCTCTGAAAGCAAAGGCTCCTCAAACGGGTTGCCGTTGGCTGACGCTCTCACGGTTGAAGTCTGTGCTTGCTGATGCTCCTGCACCTCAGAATCAAGTGGCCTGTCAAAAGGGTTTTCATAATCGTTAGGCATGGTTTTTCTCACTCCTAATTGATGAACTTCGCGCAGTTTGTTCGTGGATCAACGCTGAAGCGTTGTTCGATGCTGCTACCATCGTTGCAAGTGATGGTGGTGTTCTGTGAAATGTTGCGATAAACAACACGCAGCACATGCTCATCTGGTTGCGTTGGTGCTTCATTCGGCAAAACGATCATGAAGCGTTCTGCACCGATTTCTTTTGCTTTCTCCGCGAGTGCCGCATCAATCGATACACCGATTTGCCGCACGTCTGATGGGGTTGTGCGTGGATCAACCGCGTTATTGCTGATGATGAGAGTCGGTTCAGCAACCAAGTATGCGATTGTCTGCCCTTCCTTTGAAGCAGAAGCAATCAACAGATTGCGATTGCCAAAATCAACTGACTCCCCATCAGACCATGTGAGCAAGTTGGTCACATCCTGAAACGGCAGACCTGCCCACTTTCGAATGACGGTCTTGAACAAATTGTTCATCAGTAATAGCCGCCTTCTTCACCACTCTTTTGGTTCCGCTTTTGGATTTCACGATCTTCATACTTGCGCACTTCTTCAATGGACATTGTTTCCAATTCACTCTCACTGAAGACTCGGGCCTCTGCGGCACGTCGCGCCCGCGCTGCTTTAGCGCGTTCTTTGGCAGCGGCTTGTTCCTGCTTCGCAATTTCCGCTTTATCCAATTCGAGAGAGTTGTTCGCAAGGCACACCTGATAACATCGTTCAAACTGATCTAAGGTGTAAGCGCGATTGGCTCCAAACATGACGTTCAGAGTCGCGTTGAACTGTTCTCCGTTTTTGGCGTGGTCAATAAATTCGGGATGGAGAAGAACAAACTCATCGCTCATTTGGAAGTTGTTTGTGCGAGTCTCATCGGCAGCAAGGGCATCTTCGTAAGCGACCTTAATTTCTTCGGCGGTTAACGTAGGGCGCACAGGGCCTAACCCATCGTGCGCTCGTTTTAAATTCTGGTTGAACTCGTCGGCATCCGCTGAATTTGGAATGAATCTTGTGTAGCTACCTACAGCACCCATGGAAATTCTCCTTTTGTCTCTGTTGTTAAAGTTGTGAAGCAAACTTTTGTTCGATGGTTCGCTTACATCTGTTGCCGCAAATGGGGCAATTGTGTCCCGCCCGGTTGTCATTGGCTGCGTTTGCAGCGTTGATGGTTGCCATGAACGTTTCAGCGAGTGCAACAACCGATGGTGCTTCTTTAGAGAAGTGCTGTTCGTTTTTCGGGCACAACTTGCGGCTGCGTTGCTTGCGGACACCCTTCTCATGTACGTAGTACCGAATGTGAAAGGCTTTCCCACTGAGGAAAACATAGCCGCGTTGCGTTTGTGGGGTGCTCATTGTTGTTTGTCCTTCAGCTTGTTCTGCTCGATCATCACGGCTATGTGCGTAACCGGGGCCGGGGTAAAGCGTCTTCCCGTGAGGGTGCAACCACGTTGGTGAGTTCGGATGCGCGGCAGGCGGTTTCCACCCCGCTTCTTTCAACTTTTTCTCCCATTGCTGTGATTCGCGGGTCATCTGCAAGACTCCAAAAGGTTGCCTCTCACAATTGGTGATGGGTGCCGTTGTGATCCGGCACCCACGTCACTTTGCTTGTGAAGAGGTTCAAACGCTCTGAACTTGACATGCCTGATTCGCACAGGGTGTTACTTCACAACTCGGTGCATGTGGTTCTAGTCAACATGAGACATCCGTCCAACACACACCAAACTCAGAGAACCCGGCCCGCCGATGGGGAGCACCATCGGCATGAGCGTGGGCCGGTCATCCGGCACATGACGACCAAGCCTATGCCGGAAACTTTGGTAAAACCACATCAGGCGATTGCCAAAATCGCTTCCGCAATTTCACGTGCCTGCTGTTTGGAAACAACCAACGTGATTGGGCCTAAGCAATTGATCGTGCCTTTAATGGCAAGCTCGATGTTGCCGTCTGGTGTTCGAGTTACGCTGACACTCTGCGTTTTTGCGAAGTTAAAAGTTTCCATTGGTTGGTTATTCCTTTACCTTATACGGAGTGCTTCCCTGATTGGAAAACTTTTCTGGCGAAGCGAAGCCGCTCCACCCATCGCTAGTTTCCTGACCTTCTGCGGGAATAGCCTGAGGCGGCCTTACATCATTGTTGGCAACAAGACCTTCTTCCGAGTTCCACTGGTTGTTAAACGGTGTTTCAAGTGGCTTTTTCATTTGTTGTGGTTCCTTTATTGGTTAAATAAAAACGTCACGTGCTGTCGCCGGTAGCACGTGACAGGACTACAAAGCAGTGTCAGCATCCAACCTACATTGTGCACAATACAAAACCTGCTTTCGTGCCTACATCATCTGCGCAGATGGTGAAGGTTTGAAAGCAAGCAACCAATCAATCCGATGGGGTGAGTGCTTCTCTGATGATTAAAAATGAGAATGCTTATTGGTGGTTTTCCGTGTCGAAGCCTTTTCAGCTTCACGTGCGGCAACCACGTGCATAGGTTCACTCTGTGGTCTTTTCACAGGCAACTCTGCTGATGAGGTTGTTGGTTTGTGATCCACCAATACACGGCCTTCGTGATCCACGAGCGCGAGTGCTGTCATACAAACACCTTGTTGGTTGAAGATTGGGCAGAGCGGGTGGGCACTCTGGCCGGGTCCCATTCGGAGATCACGGCAGATCGCAGCCGGGGTGGGCAGCAATGGCCTGTTCTACGCGGCTCTCCTTCGACTCGCAGAGTGTCTCACCTTTGAGGTAGTTGAGGCAAAAAACAGGCGACTTTTATTGTTTTTGTTTTCAATAATTTGACCTTGGTCGCGCCCTGTCGGTGCAGATTCCGGGGGACCCCTGCCGCCGTCAAATTCCTATGGAAGTAGGACCCATTTCGCCCCTGCTGCAAGCTGCTGACTGGCAAAGACTTGCTAGTTGACATCTGACCACGTGGAACTTGCGGGATGAAGGCGCGGGGCTTTTGAAACATAGACGGGTCAATCATGTGATGACGATGGGATGAGGCTTGTAAGTCGTATCCCTGCAACGCGAAAAACCTCCAAACGGTTAGACAAACCGCCTAACGTCAGTACCGTTATGCAACTAAATGATTAGTAGATGGTCTAAAACGCTCGCCTACAATTGGTTAAAGCGCACGTAGGCAATCACTTACAGCACAACGCGGCCAACAATCACCTTGGCGCAATTTCACGACTTCAACTCGCGGGCCTTGCTCAGGCTCCTTCCGAGTGTGCTTGCGTGATGGAAGGTGTCTACAAAATTATAGCTATCTTATATATATGGAAGGAGATAATCACCTTCCATCAATCACCTTCCATGAAAGGTGAGCCTTGGAAGGTGACATTTTCTCTGTTGCAAACAAAGGCACTTCCATCACCTTCCATCCTGTCACCTTCCATGCCCCACTCGGAGCCTCTATTCTTGGCACTCTCAGTCCCATGTGCGCCTCTCTTCCGAGTCCTAAACTTGCGCTGCAGACTTATACGGCATTTTGAACTCCGCTGTTCCACAGTTATCGCAGACGAGAACGTTCACTGTGGGCAGAACAATACCGGACCCGGCAGGGATTCCTTCCTGCTTGGTGGTCCAAAGTTTGATGTCTCCGTACAACTCCCGCTTATAGCTACTGTCACAGTTGCAAGGCATGGTCATTGACCTCCCATCAAGTTTAGGACACTACCGAATGAAGCGCAACGATAGTGCCTACGCAACACAGTTGAGTCTTAGTTGGTTATAAAGTGATATGTGTGCTTCGCTGCGTCGTGCCTCTCAAACGTAGTTACTCGTGAGTAGATAAATACCAAACGTTCACTTATCCATACACACGTGTTTGAATAACATAGTCAGACTCACTAATGGTTAATCCGCGTAGAGACCTTATGCTCCCTGCGCTTAGAGACACTAAGCCCCATCGCAGAAAGTCCGGCTGATTCTTGACAGCACCACCTAGATCGCATAGGATTTCGCTTGCAAGACAACAGTCGTTGTTGAACGCTCCTAGAGCGACATCCACGCGGAACGGTCTGAGCGGAATGCCAGCCTCTCCGGTGGGAAGTAAACAATGATCTGGTAGTTGGCCCACAGGTGGAACTCCTTCCGGCCTTCAGCGATCCGCGTCCTGCGGATGTCAACAATCCACTAAGCAACGCTGAGGAGTCAGTAGTAATGAGAGAACCTACCCCTGTAATCATCCCATCCCATGATCCACCTGAAGGCTCTGTGCTTGGACGCATCGTGTCCGGTACCAGCTCTCTTGAAATCCTTTCCAATAAAACTACAGCGATTGGCCGCGCCTTGGAGGAAGTGCGTGCCGAAATCGAAGTGGAACGCACGTGGCCTTATTGCGATTACCTGAGCCTGCACAAGCTTTCCGAGTTCAAACCTTATCGCCCGTATTCAACATCCACGCGGAAACAGTTGCGGAACGATGAACCTCTGTTCGACGCGAAAGCGCAGGAAGAACTTAAGCAACTAAGGGCTGCACGCACCGAAAGCAGAAGGTACCGAGGCACTGCACCCGGACACCGTACACGGTTTGCCTTAACCGTTCACCATCGGACATTGAAAAAGGCAACCACGAGAGATGCGATCCGAAAGCTGGAGAAGAACCTACGCAAAAAGAGCGACGTCGAATTTGTAGATGAACTAGCGCAGCGAATGGGGCTTGATAGCAACTGGCGCGAAGTCAATGTGGATGCGCGACTCGCTGCGCGGCGGCCTGTCGTCGAGCGGTACGGCTGCTGGACGACCGCCGAAATCACTCAGAACGAGCATCCCCTCACGCCTTATGACGTGCGTTGGGATGCACTGCTGCGAAAGAAGGCTTTTGCGGAGAGGCTTGCACGCAACGTCAACTACTGTCCGAACCGTGGAGGTTACGCCACACAAGATCACACTTGCCCGACGTTGGAGCGTGGTGAAGCTTGTGTCGATGGTGAATCGCGGACCATCGTTCCGAAGACCATTCAAGCAGACAACCGCCCACAGGCCCGTCAAGTGGTTACCACCATCAACCGCCGATGCAGTCATGTGGAGATCTTGATGGAAAGCACCTTCTCTCAAGCTGCGGACATGAGAGAAATGCCAAAGATGCTTGATGTTGATTGCCACGACCTGATGATTGGGGATGTGGAAGGCAAGGGGTATGAAGATGCGGTGCGTCACCTGAAGGCACGCAGCCGTTGGTTAACAGAAATGCGGATTGAGCACAAGGGTGGACCTGAGGCACGTTCCTTCAACGCAATAGTGTCCGAGAGCAAATTCTTTCCAAACTGAGGAGCTAACAACATGGCAACTGCGATGTGCAGCGCACCATTGATGAGAAACGGAGTACAGAGCATGACCGCAACACAAAAGAGTACCCTACTGCGACCGGAGCTAGAGGCAATCGTAAAAAAGATTCTCTCCCTTCGGTCCCTCACCGAAACCACAGGATTCTTCACCCATCGGGATGTTGGGGATTTGCTTCGGCCTCTCTCTATAGATGACATGGCGGTTGTGGCGGATGAGTTGAAGAAGCGCAATTGTCCGCCTCTCAAACCGCGTGAGATGCCGCGTAGGTAAGCAATCAACAAGAGAAGAAAGCTGCGTGAGGGTTTGTTTGGCGACGAACCTCAACAGGGAATGTGCGTGAGGTTTCGTAATGATTAATCCCAAGAGAATGCGTGAAATTGAACCGTACCTTAACGACCCTAAATACAAGACCCCGGAGCAACTTTATGTTGAGAAGCTTCGGCGTGTGATACCACCGGAGATGCAGGCTGAGAAACGTTGGACGCAGTGTTTCCAAGTCGCAAAGGCAACACCGGGGATGTCCGGCAAGGTCCCTTGCAGCAACCATTCCGACCCCAAGACATGGTTGACCTTTGATGAAGTCTGTCATTTATCGTTCAAGATGGTTGATGGGGGTGTGGGTGCGTGAAGAAGATGCACCATTGCGCTCCGGTCGCGGGATTGGGTTTCACTTCCTTGATTCCGAATATCTCCCCATCGACATTGACCACGTAAGGAACAAAGCAACAGGCGCGTGGTGCAGTGAGGCCAAGATTCTCGTTAGCAAACTGCAAACATACACAGAGTGGTCTGTGAGCGGCACAGGCTTGCATTGCATCGGCCTTGGGAAGATTCGCCATAAACAACTGAACACTCAGCACATTCAATTCTGGAATGGCCGCTTGGGTGTGCCACGATACTTTTGGTTGACCGGTGATGTGCTTGGCGATGACTTCACCAAACTACGTGATTGCGCTGAAGAGTTTCAGATGTACGCGAGTCACCCACGCATGTTCTCGGTGAAGATGCAGGAAGAACTTGTAAAGATTGACCCTGAGCAAGCTGCGACGTTGCCACCTGAGTCTGATGCACCCATGGAGGAAAAGTCCCGCGAAAAACCAAAGACCAAGACACGCAGGGTAGCAAAAGATTTTGATGTTGAGAATTACTTAAAGTTTAACAACCTCAAAGTTTCAAGTCGTGCCGTCAAAGACATTGGGACCTGCTACTACCTGACAACATGCCCCTTCAAAGGGTCGGAGCACGCGGGACAAAACGCAACCACAACAAACTTCATTTACCCAACTGCTGATGGGGGTCTTGCTTTCCACTGCCAGAGCACACACGAAGAGGGAAACTCCATTGCAGAAGTCATCAAGATTTTGGCTGAACGGAATGGGCCATACCCAAAAAAGATATACGAAGAGGAAAAGAAGCAACAACCCGCGTCACTTCGTTCATCACGTCTTCAATGTTTAACGGACATCGTCGAAGAACCTGAGACGTGGTTGTGGCTGGGTTATTTGCCAACAAACCAGTTGGTTCACTTTGCAGGGAAATCATCTGAAGGCAAATCCCCGGTGACGCTTGATTTGTGCAGGCCGGTAACAACTGGCAGTGTGTGGCCGAATGGAACACCAAACACCAATGGTCCACGGTCGGTGATCCTCATGGCTGGTGAAGATGATTGGAAAAGCGTCATCAAACCTCGGCTGAAACTTGCCGGTGCTGACCTGAAAAGGATTCACCGATTCATCTCCACCGTTGACCGAGGTGAAGGCAAGGTTGTGGATGTGTCCACAAATCTTGAACACGACATCATGGAATTGCGAAGGCAAATTGAGTTGCTTCCTGATGTTGGTTTGATCGTGATTGACCCCATTACCAACTATTTAGGCTCCAAGAAAATGAACATGGAAGAGGAGATGCGCCAACTCTTGATGCCTTTGGCAGAACAAGTTGCTCAGGCAATGAAGGTGTGCGTCGTCACCGTAGGTCACCTCAACAAACGCGGTAGCGAGGCCGCAGTGTTGGAAAGGTTGATGGGGGCTTCGGCCTTCGGTGGAGTCGCCCGCCAAGTCTTTATCTTTGGCACTGATCCTGAGGAGACAGGGAAGAAATATCACCACATCATGGGTGAGGAACGCAACAAATCTGTACCCACGTTGAAGTACAAGACGGAAAAGGTCGCTGTTGATTGGGAAGGTTGGGGAGATGAGAAGGTGTTGCGCGTGGCGTGGGGTGGGGTGTCCACAGCGACGAATGAAGAGTCAGTGAATCCTGACAAAGAACAGACCAAAGCAGACATTGAGTTGGCTTGGCCTGCTTTGAAAGCAATTCTCCCACCGGGTGCTCGGATGCAAGCACAGCAGTGCAAAGAGTCTGTGTTGGGCGGTGTTTTCAAGGAGCGGCCTGATAACTTCTGGCACCGTGTCAGGAAGAAGGCCGGTGTTGATACACAGCCGGAAGGCCGCAAATGGTGGTGGTTGTCGGGAGCAATGCCAAGCCTTATTGAGCCATTCTGTGGGGAGGAGAGAAAAAATGGATAACAACCTAAGCCCAACAAACATGCACTTGAACGCAATAGAGCCACCCGGTTTTTGCGCTGAACCCTTCATCTTAAGCAACGAGGTAAAGGCCCTGCGCCGTGAAGTGAACGCAATGAGAGAAGCAATGCTCAGGTTGTGTGATTTGCTTGCTGCGAAGGATGACGGCCATCATACCTCAGTTTAGAATTGGGGTGAAGCCAACATGAGACGCAAAGAACGCGAACGCGAAGCACGCAGGCAAACATATCTAGCTTCCCAACAGAATTACTGGACACCCAATGGGATGACGCTTGAGGATTATTTGAAGACCGTTGAACAACACTCACCCATCGCCGAAATACTCGAATATTTGGAAAAGCATCCGCGAGACTGGCAAATTGATGGTGAAGAATTTGAGTTTGCTGACTCAAAGGATGGGGTGTGTCAGAAGTGTGCCGTTCGAGAACTTGGACAAGAGAGGGCGGAATTAAAAGTTGCAACCAACTGCTTCAATGGTTCGACTGAAGTTCAGTTCAGCCGGTACGCGGCAGAGCATTTCGCAAAAGACAAACAACCCATCACCCTGACCCCAAATCTGCATCGAGATTTCGTCTATCAGAGTTGGGTGGAAGCTGCACACTTGGAGCACATCAAACAACATAGAGATGAATCCGGCATCATGGCTGTTTTTGCTCACCCTGAGATGGAAGAAGATGGAAAGCTGAGTCTTGCACTTTCAATGCGGCCAGTTGATGGATCACACCGGGCGGCATTGACCTACAGAGAAGGCAGACCCTTTGCGGTGCGTGTGATGACGCCTGTCGAGACGCTTAAGTCCATATTCTCAATTAACAACAAGAAGAATCCTTTCTTCGCACTAAAATACTCGCCAGAAGTGGATGACGTTTTAGAGCAAATGGCACGTGGAGAAGTCGGCCCACATGTGCCTTTGAAGTGAGGTTTTAATCCAAATTCTAACCGCTGACGAAGTTGCTTCCTTGCTGCGTATAAGCAAGGATCACGTTTACGAGTTGGCAAAGCCACGCACGAAGTCAGGTGACCTGCGTGAAAATCCACTACCTTGCCTGAAGTTGGGTAAGTCGGTGAGATTTCGCAAGAGCGATGTCGAAGCATGGATTGAACAACTAGTGCGAAAGTAAAGTTTCAACCCGCACTCACCTGATGGGTGCGGCAGGCAACGCGGCTCTCGACCGTGATCCTAAGCAAGGTCTCCTGCTTCCCATCATCAGCAGGCCCCCAAGAGAAACCCCAAATCGAGTGCTCTTGGGAGAGGCCCATGGAAATCTTAACCGTTCAGGAAGTGGCGGCGTTGCTGAAAATGTCCAAGCGACAGGTGTATACGATGTGCGAGACGCGCACACGTGAAGGCTCAATGAAGGACCACCCGTTACCTGTGTTGAAGATCAACGGAAACTTGCGCTTCAGGAAGGCAGATGTTGATTCGTGGTTGGCAAAGTTGGCGGAAGGGAAGCTTGTGTGAACCGGTATAACTCCGAATCGGTGGAACGACCTTCGATTCGGAAGGGGACGCGGCTTACAACATGCTAAAATCCCCATAAAAAGGGGAGGCACTGCTTGGCAAAAGACCTCTTTTACCTAGCTTCTTACAAGAACGTCGATAAGTTGTTCGAGAAGATAGAGGCAGCAAAAGCGCCCGAAGCTTTCACGAATGCTTACCTGACTGACACCATCGGTCTCAAGTCCACCACAGACCGCCCGCTCATCAATATGCTCAAGAAGATGGGCTTCATCGACGCCGCAGGACGGCCAACGGACAAATATGCTCTGCTCAAGAACAAGAACGTAGCGAAGGCGGCAATTGCGGATGCCTTGCGTAGGGTATACGAGCCGTTGTTTGAGGCGAATGAGAAGGCGAACGAACTGGGTATCGAAGAACTGAAGGGACTCATCGCTCAGATCACCGGAGCCGAACAGCGCATCGTCAATCTGATCGCCTATACCTTTTAACGCGATTTCCAAGAACGCCGACTTCGCAGCAGCCAAGCCGGAGAGCAAAGAGAACGGCGACGACGGCGAACCACCCAAACCACCAATCCCACCAGTCCCGCCACACGGTGTGCGCACCGACTTCCACTTCAACATTCAGGTCCACCTGCCCGCCAACGGCACAGAGGAAACCTATCTGAACATCTTCAACGCATTGCGGAGGACGTTCAGTTGAAGGACAAAGACCTGTCGTTGTTCCTGATGCTCGGACAGACAGCACAGAACGCCGTCAGCAAGCTGCCTGACACAGTGCCGCCTCAGCATTTGATGATGTCGGACAAGGAGGACTTGGCTCTCGTTCTGCCGAATGAGGTTCGGCGTGCGACCAAAGCAGCGGAGACTTACAGGCTGTTCTTCGTCTTCGAGAACTTCATCCGGGACTTCGTGCTCGATACACTCTCGCAAGTTGACCCGGTCAACTGGTGGGACAAAGTCCCGCCTGACGTACAGAAGGAAGTTCAGGACCTTGAAGCAACGGAGCACCAGAAGCAATGGATGGCTCTGGACTCAAGATCGAAACTCGCACTGACCACGCTGCCACAACTGCTGAAGATCATGGACGACAACGCTAACTGGAAAGACATCTTCAAAGACCTCGTCCGGGACAAGTTCCTGATTCAGGAAGGTCGCAGCGTCTCACATCTGCGGAACACCATCTGCCACATGTCGGACATCCCCGACGAAGAGACCGACCGCGTTAAGCAAGTCATGCGGGACTGGTTCCGCGTGGTGTCGCCATAAGTCCTGTCGAAATTTCATCCCACATTCATCCCATGGGGCAAAACGGACCCTAACGGAAAGGTCTGTAAACATTGAGTTTGGGTTGGAGCGAAAGGGACTGTAACTGATTGTTTTTACAGGTATTTAGGGGATTAGCAAACCGCCGCATTCGGCCACTCTGCCACCTCTCCGACCTGTTGAAAACCAAAACGTGAAAGTGCCCGACGCAACCTTACCAATTCTGTTTATTCTGCTCACACGACCGGGGGAGGATGTGGGCAAATAACGCCGCTAAACTGAAGCACTTGTCGTCCGGCAATGCTGCACGAGAATTGTAGACGGAAAGACTGCGTCAGTCCAACTGTTGTATCGAGCCTGGACCCGCCGGCGGGCTGCCATCGGAAGGCTCTGATCGACTCGCCTCAGGGGCTCGCGTTTTCTTCGGCCGGCTACTGGATCAACTGATAACTCACAAATGCCAATTGTTTGCTATCGGGTGACCAGGAGGGGACGTTGATCGTACCTTGTCCGCCAAACAGGCTCGCAAGAACACTGATCTTTTTTTCTTCCAGCGACATCAGCCGCAACTTCACGTCTTTGTTCTCCGGATGTCCAACCACATTCTTCTCGTAAGCGAGGAAAACCATCCACTTTCCATCCGGCGAGATGTGCGGGAACCAGTTGTTGAAATCATCTGACGTGATCTGTTCCTGTCCGCTGCCGTCCGGCCGCATACGCCAGATCTGCATGGTGCCGCCGCGCTCGGAGTTGAAATAAATGTATTTGCCGTCCGGCGAGTAGTCTGGCCCATCGTCCAGTCCCTTGGCTGTGGTCAGTCGGGTTTCGTCGCCGCCAGCGACCGGGATGGTGTAGATATCAAAGTCTCCGTTTCGCTGTCCCACGAACGCCAGGGTGGTTCCATCGGGCGACCAGCCGTGCCAGTAGGAGGGAGAATTTTTCGTGATCTTCCGGGGCGTGCCACCCTCGATTGGCACCAGGTAAACCAGGGAACGATGTTCTTCCTGCGACTGATCGCTGATGGCCAGCCATTTCGAATCCGGGGAAATGCCGTGATCGTTGTTACAGCGGACGGCGAAGCCGGTGTCAATGATTGCAGGCATGCCACCGGTCACCGGCAAACGCAGGATGTGTCCGTCGCTGTTAAACAGAAACGCCGCGCCATCACGGGTCCAGTTCGGCGCTTCGAAACGTTCCGAGGCCACGTAGGCAACACGGCGGTCGATAGACGAGATGGCGACTGTCTCCAGAGTGCTGTACAGCTTGGGCTCTCCGGTCGGAGCGGGTGGCGTTGTCAACTCGACTTTGGAGAACACGGCCTTCTCCACCGCGTCTTTGTCATGAGCGCAAACTCCGATCCCGACATAGAACGTGCCTTGAAGGGGAGACCGGATGGAAGCGCCAGATACCTTGAGTTCGCCATCGGGGCCTGCGAGCCATAGGTAAACATAGTCGCCCCGCTTTACCAGGCGCAGCCGCGCCGGCGCGGAGATGTTGGATTGGACCTCGTGTGTGTTTACGCCCTTTTCGTCTCGATATTGCAGCGAAGTCATTCCACTCAAGTGCAACGCCACGCCGACGTACGGAGAATCCGTGTCGAGGTTCTGGCGAAACATGAGCACGGCCTTCTTGTG
>Ga0207100_1156_pt1 | contig 14763 bp, 10 predicted proteins | sample Alteio_BWMinHeat_82_FD_153520 | JGI IMG/M metagenome (GOLD analysis project Ga0207100, IMG submission 153520) | Enriched cells from forest soil in Barre Woods Harvard Forest LTER site, Petersham, Massachusetts, United States -... | ecosystem: Environmental > Terrestrial > Soil > Temperate forest >...
ATCCAGTCCTTGCATGTAATTTCCGGTGACCAGAAGAACCTGGCGGATCTGGACAGGCGCATCCGAGACCAGCAGCAATCGGGGAATAGTTATGCCACTTGGATCGCAATGGTCCAATCACACCAGCGTGTTGCGTTACATGGCATGACGCAATCGTTGATCTGGATCCTTCTGATTGTAATGTCGGTCTATCTCACTGATCGTGCGATCTACTATCAGCTCGCCAAGATCGGACCCGAGCGCACTCGGTGGCAGACTCTCCGTGCCGTCCTTCGCTTTGTCGTACAAGCTGTGGGTGTCCTTTTGATCCTCCTTGTGATCTTGGGTACTCCCAGTCAAATGCCGACGATTCTCGGCCTTGCTGGCGCCGGACTGACTGTGGCGCTGAAGGATTTCATAGTCGCTTTCTTCGGCTGGTTCGTATTGATGGGGAAAAATGGGCTGCGGGTGGGCGATTGGGTGGAGATCAATGGAGTAGCGGGCGAGGTGGTCGAAATCAATCTTCTGCGAACCGTTTTGCTCGAAACCGGCAACTGGACAGATACCGGCCATCCCACTGGCCGCAAAGTAGCATTCGTAAACACCTATGCGATCGAGGGCCATTTTTTTAACTTCACAACCAGCGGACAATGGATGTGGGACGAGTTGAAGATCATGGTTCCCTCCAATGAGGATCCCTACCCACTGCTCGATGCCATGCAAAAGGCGGTGGCCAAGGAAACCGAGGCCAATGTCCAGGCGGCGGGGAGAGAATGGCAGAGTTCCGCCAGCCGCTACAAGGTCAGTTCCGTTTCGGCGGCGCAACCGGCGGTCAATCTCTGGCCGACTGCCTCAGGTGCGGAGGTGCATGTCCGCTACATCACGCGGGCGGCGGAGAGATCTGCAATGCGCGCTCACTTGAATCAGGCCCTTGTACAACTGCTCCATCAGCAGGGGGTAGACGAGAAGTCGGGCGTGCCAGCAGCCAGGTGAAGGAATTCCGCCTGACCTGGCATGCTAAGTACATGAAGGAGTACGTATGGAAGAACAAGAACTTGCCGAGGCCGCAGAGAAGGCTCGAAGACCCGAGCAGAAACAAGTTGGCATCACGATGGCGGTGGCTGCCGTCCTCCTCGCAATCACCACTATGCTCGGCCACCGGGCCCATACCGAAGAAGTGCTACTGCAGACCCGCACGAACGACCAGTGGGACTACTACCAGGCGAAGAACAACCGCTCAGAGATGTACGCGGCCGATGCCAAGCTCGCGCTCTTGATGACAGAAGGCCAATCAGTGGCGGCAGAATTTACGAAGCAGGCGGAACAGCAAAAAACAGGCACCGAAGATGTACGACAATCAGCCGAAAAACTCGAAGAGGAAACTCGGATTGAAGCCAAGCGCGCTAGCTATTTTGATTTAGGGGAAGTGTGTCTTGAATCGACGATCGTCCTCTGCTCGATCACCCTACTGAGTGGTTCACTCTTCTACTGGAAAATATCGTTCGTAAGCACTGCGGTGGGTCTGCTCTTAGCGATGATTGCACTTACTCGCTGACCGGTGGCAGGTGCCGATAATCCACATCACTCGGTAAGCCTTCGCGATAACTCTTAATTATCCAAACGACCAGCGTTAGTGAGTCGCTGTGCTCGTTTCAGTCCGGCGGTTAGTTTATCAAGGAGATTTCCTCCGCTGGACTAGCCATGCATTTTGCCCCGAACAGGGGCGCAACGCGTTTCGGAGCATACAGGCTTCTGCCGAGGCCTAGCGGAGCAAAAGCGGGTGTGCGAGCTGCTGAGCCAAAGCCGAAATCTACTGAAACAGATGCAAGCCGGCTGAATCAGCGGCTTCACGGTGCATGAGGTTCATCCGCCGGAATTATTCTTGCCAAGCGCGGCAGCCTACAAACCAAAGAGCCCCATGTACGGCGTAGCGGAGCGCGCTCTCGAGCCCTGGCTTTCGCGCCCGCGGAACACCAAGAGAAGGCGGTAGTTTCCTCTTGCAATGTTCATTAACGATATTTTCATGTACACCAATGCTATGCTCTGGACGGAGATCATTTCATGGCGACCACCAGCAAGCGATCACACAAACACTTCCGATTGGACTCGATCAAAATTAAGCGCGCCCAGAAAGTGCTGCGTGCCGATACCGAAACTGAAGCCATCGATCGTGCACTCGATTTGGTCATTGCTGAACATGAAAAGAGGCGATTGCCCCTCGCCGCTAATGACCGGTTCGTGAGAAGTGGCGTTGAGATTAAGGATGTCTACGGCACATTGGAGCACTAAATGCAGCCCGTCCTCTTTGATTCCTCGATCTACATTTCGGCGCTGCTCAATCATGCCGTTCGAGAGGGCGAGCGCCTCAGTTGCACGGAAACCAAACCTTTAATGGCGCCAACATTTTCTCACCCGTTCGCGTAGACGCCAGCGATGCAGAGCGGGATGCTGCGCTCTTGCAAGTCGTCACGCTCCCGCATTTTCTGCGACTTTCATTTAGTCTGCCGCGAGATCGGTGCAGTTGGGAGTAGTCTCTTGGCCGCATAAAGAGGCACATCGTAAACGAAGATGATCTGGCAGGAGGGCACCGGCGGGGAGAGAAATCCGTGAGAATAATCCTTGCCCTGGTACAAGCTCACCGTAGCGCGCTTCGGCGCGGCTCCATAGAAGTTGAGCGCGCGCACCTCTTGGGTGTTGCTGACGTAAACGGTAGCAAAACCATTTCCTCCGATGAGGAACATGCGGGATCGAGTACACCCACTGCGGCCGCGGTTGCCACCGCGGCGTCAAAAGCATTGCCGCCTTCTTCTAGAATGCGCATTCCTGCCATCGAGGCAAGAGGCTCGTCAGAGGTAACAACTCATGTCGTCCACTAATCAGCGGACGCTCCACCAACTGCGCGTTGGCCGACATAGCTGAACACAGAATTGACGCCAGAACTAAGAAAAACCTGGTCCCGGACATCTTTTTCAGGTTCATTGGATAGGCTCCTTTCTGATTCTCGACTTACCACAAAATTCTCGTTCCCGCTCCGTGACGTAATTCCCAAAGCTAGCCGCCACGCGACACTATCCACAGGTTCACCGAGACTTGTGAGTGTGGAACATATTTGCCGTTTCGTGGGAACACTCGTTCCTCGGGACTTGAAGCCCCGAGTTACCGAGGTAACGCTCAGGGTAACATCTGGCTTGAGAGTAGGAGTGTGGAAACAGTTTCTAACGGTGGCTCACAAAGCGAGCTAAGCCCCCTCTCTGTCGGCGTTTCCAGCTGTGGGTTAGCACAGAACGGAGCGGCTTCGCTGTCGGACAGCTACCCTGCGTCCGGGTTGGCACGGCGATTGCATTATCAGGAAGTACCTCCTCCTCACATTCCGGAACGCAGTTGTTACGTGAAATGGTGGCGATTTGGCGGATTTACAGTTGGGTTCAGCAAAACGCCGTGAAAAGCGAGAGAGGAAACAAAAATGAAAACTATATGTTTGATAGCTTTGGTTATGTTATTTTCATTCGCCGCTTTCGGGGTGAATGACGACGCCCCTGACAAGTTGGATGGGAACGAACTTGCTGCGCACTGTAAGGAATCAACGGAGGGCTTCGATGCTGGGTATTGTCTAGGGGTCGTCGAAGGGGTTATTAGCACCTCTAAGAAGATCTGCAATCACTCTGCGATCACGTTAGGTGACGCGGTGACTGTAGTAGACAAATACATTCAAAACAATCCGAACAGGCTAAACAAACGTGATGCCGTTCTCGTTCGTGAAGCATTGTCCAAATCGTATCCGTGCTACTTTTTCAAATAAGATGTTTCTCCTCCCCTGCTTCTTTGGTTGCCTCGAATGTATCGGAGTGTTTGGTGTTACCTCATGCGACCAACAGGCGGCGGGGCTGTGCTGCCTGATAAAACGTCGTTAAGGTGTTGATGCGCCCCCGTTCGATGTTCCAGGTTGCTTGTTCTCATCTCTCGCGGTAGTCGTCGCGACATCTTTTCTTTCTTCAGGTTTCGCATTGACGCTAGGTTTCTGAGCCTCCGCAGTTTGTTCTTCGTCTTTTCTGTGTTCTGTTTCGATGCTAGTATCCGGTACCGCGAGGCCCTTCTCCTCAGCCTTCGCAGATTTCTTTTCGGCAATTTCCTCAGGAGGCTTCTGGGCAGAGGAGAGCAGATGATTTATTCTCACCCGCGCCGCGCGCCATCGAACATTGCTCGCGTTTGCCGCCTGCTCGAGATGGGGGGCCAGTTCTTCTTCGGTTGCCAGTCCTTTGTCCTTCATGAACTGCAGAATGGCTATGGTCCGCGTCTCTAGGTGTTCAAGCGAGGAAAACAACGCGTCGAGTATCTCTTGCACAAGGTTTTCGTCCATATTCTAGTCTCACTCCTTGTTCACGCGTTGGATGCAAAAAAGGCCTCGAACATCGCCCGAATGCTGCAAACTGCTGGAGGAGCTTGCCATTGCACTTGTCGGGTGTAAATGCCGGAAGTACCATCGTAGCCTAGTGAAGTCCCTATATGGTTCAAGGTGCCAGTCGCTGAACGGAAAGCTGGTTGTACGCGCGAAATCAGGGAACAAGAATTCGTCCTTCCTTCATGCCTAATGCAGTTTTAGAAAGGGGAGCTTGCCAGACACGAATCAAGACTGCGGGCGGCAAGTCTGACCGAACCTCGTGAAACTGAGAGCCGATGGCCGCGAACTACTGATGCCAAAAAGCCCAACCAAGCCGGAATTCGATCTGCTTCTCGCCTGCTGCACTACACAGGCAGATTCCGGCCGCTCTTCCCGGATCGGCCTCTTCTTAGATGGCACCCCCGACTGGGTCGAGTTCGCACGGCTAACGGAGCATCATGGCGTAGGTCCACTAGTCTATCGGAGTCTTTCCACATTCACGCATGCTGTTCCGGCTCCCGTGCTCCAGCGGTTGCGTAGGGACTACGAACGTAACGCGCAGAAGAATCTCCACCTGACTCATGAACTCATTCGGATTCTGGACTGCCTTGAATGCCATGGCATTCCTGCAATTCCGTACAAGGGGCCGGTGCTCGCCAAAGCCGTCTACGGAGATATCGCGTTGCGGCGATTCTCCGATTTGGACATTCTCACCCGTGCCACGGACGTGCGGGGCGCGAAGGCGGCCGTGCATGAGCTAGGGTACACGCCAACTTTCGACTTAAACGAGGCCGAACAAACTGCCCATGTCGCTTCGGGACAAGAGTGGCCTTTCGACGGTCGTCTAGGCAACAACCTGCTCGAAATTCAATGGCGAGTACTTCCGCGTTTCTATGCGGTGGAATTCAGTATCGAGAGCTTTTTTGGGCGAGCTCTTCGTGTTGACCTTGGCGGGAGTTTGGTCCGCACACTGGCCCCTGAAGACCTTCTGTTGGTCCTATCTGTCCATACCGCCAAGCACGTCTGGTCGCGTTTGTCGTGGCTATGCGACATCGCCGAGACGATGAGATCGCAATCGATTGATTACAACTCCGCACACCGAACCGCGAAGAGACTTGGAATCGAAAGAATTGTTGCCGTCAATGTCTTGCTTCAGAGCCAACTTCTCGACGGACCGATGCCGGAGCCGTTCCGGAAAAGTATGGAGAATGATCCGGAAATCGAACACCTCGCAGAGACGGCTCGGCGGGTGTTGATTGGTAACGCCGACTACGACGCACAATCAAGTGACTATTTCGGCTTGATGGTGCGTTTCAGAGAACGATTCCAGGACAAGTTTCGGGTCCTCTTTCGTCTCATATTCACGCCAGGCGTAGGCGAGTGGTCTGCGGTTCGATTGCCGGCATGGCTTTTTCCGCTTTACCGCGGAATTCGTCTATTCCGCCTGATTGCTAGGTTCATTGCGGGAGCGTTTGGAAACGGTAGACGAAACCTGTGCCGGAGTCAGAGCGAACTCGGGGCGGCCGCGGTCAGTCTCCAGGAAAAATAGCAAACCGGTATGGAGAAACGAGCGACGGGGCTCGCGTTCGGTTTCTTCCGTCGTCCCGCAGATTTTCTAGGTGGGTAAAGTGCTCGGAGTTTTTGCCGGTGCTTCCTTCTCTTCTTTTTTCCCTCCGCCCGTTAACCCGGAACCCATCTAGTGAACACGGATCAGCCAAATAATTTGGTACGGTGAAACTGGTGAACTGTAACTGTCACCACTGCGGATTCCGAAAGAATTGGACTATGCCAGTTCCAGGAACGCGCACAACAGGTGAACCAAAATATGTCATTCGCAGACACTTACATTCGCTCCGAGGCGGTTGTATCCCGCCTTATTGGCGGAGAGACGCTTGTAGTCCCGGTACGAGGCGGGGTCGGCGACTTGGCATCGATATACAGCTTCAATGAGGTTGGAACAATCATCTGGGGAGCGCTCGCCAGTCCGACCAGCCTGGCAGAGCTGGTCGACCTGATCGAGCGCGAATATCCGGGGAACCGGGGCCAGGTGGTGCAAGATGTGGTTCTTTTCTTGTCTGACATACGCTCGGCAGGGCTGGTCACGATTGCGAATGCTCGCGAGGATCCAGCTTTCAGCAAATCTCGAACCCAAATGCAGGAATCGATTGCAAACCCAGCATGAATGTAGCCACATATGCCGACCTCAGCCGTTCCATCCATGAGCACTACTCTGGTCAGCGTGCTCCGTTGGAAGTTTCCATCGAGGTAACCCGCCGATGTCCCCTCGATTGTCTTCACTGCTACAACAACCTTCCCATGGGCGACTTGCAGGCTCGTAGGCTTGAGCTGAGCACGGAAGAGCATTACAAACTCCTTGACGAGCTGGTTCAATTGGGTTGCCTCTGGCTCCTCTATACCGGGGGAGAGATATTCGCGCGCAAGGATTTCCTGGAGATTTACACGTACGCGAAGAAAAAAGGATTCCTGATAACTCTTTTTACCAATGGGACATTGATCGGGGAACGAACGGCAGATTATTTACACCAATGGCCGCCTTTTGCTATAGAAATCACACTTTATGGCCGAACCAAAGAAACATATGAGGCCCTGACGGGAATTCCCGGCAGTTACGAACGTTGCCTCCGGGGTATAGCGTTGCTGCGAGATCGCGGCTTACCACTGAAACTCAAAACTGTTCCGACCACTGTCAATAAACACGAAGTGCTTGCCATGAGGCAATTCGCGGAGGAAGAACTGCATCTGGAGTTCAAATTCGACTCTCTGATCAATCCACGTATTGATTGTTCCCAGAGCCCTCTCGCCGTCCGGCTTTCCCCTGAGGAGGTCGTAGCTCTCGATCTCCATTCTTCAAAAGTAGCAGCCGAGTATCGAAAACTGGCCGAAGAGGAGGCCAAGCATCCGCCCGCTCTGGCAAATATTGAGACTACGTACTCTTGCGGTGGAGGCATGAACTCCTTTGCCATTGACCCCTACGGTCACATGAGTATTTGTGTGCTTTCTCATCAGGAGACCTTTGATATCCGGTCAGGTAGCGTGGAAGACGGTTGGAAGCAATTCCTCTTACGCGTGCGCACCCGTGTACGGAAGACTATTTCCAAATGTGTAAGCTGCCGCCTGCACTCGCTTTGCAGCATGTGCCCGGCAAATGGAGAACTGGAAAATGGAGACCCAGAGTCTCCGGTGGAGTTTCTTTGTGAGGTGGCGCACTTGCGGGCGATGTCCCTTGGGCTGCAGGCTCCGCCGCACGGGGAGTGCGACTTTTGTGCCGGCGGCCGGCGTTATTCTGACGTGATGGAATCAGCTCAAAGAATCATTTCCAAAGAGATCGATGTCGGCGAATGGACCAGCCCCCTGATGCTTCTTCCAATTCTAGACAATCGAAGTCCGACTCCTGCCGGGGCTTGCGGCGGATGTGGAGCACAGTCCTTTCGCTGAGCTAAGGAACCAGGGTGACTTTATGAGAAAAGAACCTAGTGCTCCACACAACGAAAAGCCGTACGAAGCACCGAAAGTTGTGAGGATCAGCCTCCGTCCCGAGGAAGCGGTGCTGGGAAATTGTAAGACGTCGTCGTCTGCAGGACCTGTGAGTGGGTCTTGTACCACGATGGGTTCTCCGTGCATGAGCATCGGGTCTTAATGCGCGTGGAGGCCCAATTTTGCACGCCCGTGGGAGCGGCGAGTGCTCGCTGAAACGTCCCCAATGACGGTGTGTGGATTGTCGGAAGGGGTACATCGTCGTTGTGTCCGGATTGGAGGAGTCTCCATCGGTCTCGCTGCCAGATCGGAAAATGACATCTGCTTGACTGCGGAATTGAAGGCGTTCAAGAGCGAGACGCCTCATTGCGATATTGAGATCAGCATCGACTGGGCTCGGGAATTGCCCAGACTAGAGGAGAAAAGCCTCTTTGATTCAGGCTCCGTATGGACATTGTATGCAAATGATGTCGGCTTCATTTTCGATTTCTCGACGCCGGTCCTAGGCAAACAGCCTTACAAACGTCTCTACGTAAACAGGGATTTTTCCGACGCACGCTTGCTCCTGAACTCTGCCTGCCTTTCAAACGTCGCGGAAGTTTACCCGCTGGAATACCCGCTGGATGAATTGCTGGTCACGAACTGGCTGGCGTTGGGGAGAGGGGTTGAGATGCACGGTTGCGGGTTGGTGGATCATGAAAGCGTCGGGCATCTGTTTTTGGGACACTCAGGGGCCGGAAAGAGCACGACTAGCCTTCTCTGGAAATCACTGCGAGACGTTCGGGTCTTGAGTGACGATCGGATCATTTTGCGTGAGCTTAAAAAAGAGATTTGGATGCACGGGACTCCTTGGCACGGAGAGGCGGGCTTCGCGGCCCCGGAAAAAGTAAGAATCCGCCGAATCTTTATCCTCGAACACGGCGAGAAAAATGAAGTCCTGCCTCTCACGGGCAATCGCGCAGTAGCCGAACTGTTCGCGCGCTGTTTTCCGCCCTTTCACGGTCACGGGCCGCTGAACTTCACGCTCTCCTATTTGCACCACATCGCGGACTCCGTTCCCTGCTATCTATTTCGCTTTCTCCCCAATCCCAGCGCAGTGGAGAAGATCCTTGACTTCTGCCGCTGCAGATAAAGGTCATTCGCAGCTCTTTGGGCTTCTCAGCCAGGCATTGCTGTGCGACGGACTTGGATTTCGATTTCGAGCGTGCGGGAGGAGCATGGCACCATCAATTCGAGATGGCGATTTGCTCCACGTCCGTCCCATCGTCATCGAAAAATTGCGCAGGGGCGACATCGTGCTGTTCGCCGACGGTCCCGGCTTCCGGGCCCACCGGCTCGTGTTTGTCGATCGAGGCCGGGACGTTTTCCTCACCCGTGGAGATGCCGGAGTCGAGATAGATGGTGCCCTGTCGTCTCCCCAGCTCCTGGGAAAGGTTGTGGCCAAAGAGGAAGAAGATGCTGCGGGGCGAGTACATATCGTCCAGCTTTGCGGAATGCGCGCCCGAGTGCGAGTATTTGCTGCACGGGCTAGATGCTGGGGCTCTCGACTCGTACGCCGCCTGCCAATTTGCCGAACGGCAGAGAAAACAACGCAGCTCGCTCGCCGGGCCCTTAGGTTTGCGGGGAGGTCCCGGCTCCTTCCCCTACTTGCGTTGCTCATCGCTCCGACCTCGTTACTTGGACAGGTCGGTATTGACAGTACAACTTCAAGCGGGCAGCAAGTGATTGCTGCAGCGCCAACCATCACCCTGGCCCATACCTCGGCAGGCACGAATCTAGTCCTGGTCGTGGGCGTCTCCATCAACATAACGAACAATACCGGCGCCACTGTTGCGGGGGTGACTTATAACGGTGCGCCGCTTACGTTGGCGGGTGCCCACAATGATGCCGGCAATACGCGACGAGTTGAGATGTGGTCTCTGATCTCCCCGACCATCGGGCTGCACAACGTGGTTGTCACGTTGAGTCTTCCCGGCGGAACGGGGATTCTGGGAACGGTTGTGGGAGCGACCACCTTTACCGGAGCTGATCAAACCACGCCCCTGCGGCCGTTCGTTGCAGCGGATGCCGCCGCTGGCGCGACTGCTTCCCTGAACGTTCCGAGCGGCCTCAACGAGATGGTGATCGACACTTTGGCCTCAGGAGGCGATCAAACGATCACCTTTGGTCCGAGCCAGACTACTCAGTGGAACCTGCAGTCCTTACTCGGCCTCGCCAACCCCGATGTGCGGGGAACCGGCAGCACGCGCGGAGGCGCCCCCAGTGTCCCAATGTCCGAGACTCTAAGTGGTACCTCGAACTGGTCGTTGGGGGCTCTCTCCGTGAAACCGCTCCAAGCTGACGTTGGTGTCACAATCGTGACCAATGGCGTGTTTTCCCCACAGAACGTTACTTACACCATCAGCGTGAGCAACAATGGGCCTTCCGCGGCACACGTCGTAACTTTGACAGACACCTTGGCAGCTGGCCTCACGCTGGTTTCAGCAACGCCCAGTCAGGGAACCTGCGCTGGGACTGGTCCGATTATTTGTAACCTCGGAACTATCAACAGCGGGTCCAATGCCACGGTTACCGTGACTACGAGTGCCGGTGCTGTCGGATCATATCCGAACACCGCAACCGTGACCGCAACTGAGCCAGACCTGAACGGTGGCAACAATTCCTATACGGCGGTCGCATTTGTCCAGACTCAAGCGTGTGCCAGCCCTGGCCAGAACGGCAATGGCGGAACGCTGGGTGGCGTGATCAACACCTACTATCCTGCGACTGCCAACGCGGCTGCGGGGGCCAAGTCCATCACTGTCGGCGCGTCAACAGGGGCCGCAGTCCCCGTTGCGACGAACGATCTTCTTCTTGTCATACAGATGCAAGACGCAGCGATCAATTCGACGAACACCTCGAGCTACGGCGACGGAACGACCGGATCGGGCTCCACAAATCTCAACAACAGCGGCAACTATGAACTTGTCACCGCAACCGGCCCAGTCCCCCTCGCCGGGGGAACTGTCAACTTCTCGGGAACGGGCTCGGGCGGTGGCCTGCTGTATAGCTACACAAACGCGGCCGCGACGGCGACTCAGGGACAGCGTAAGTACCAGGTGGTTCGTTTGCCGCAATACTCGACAGCGACACTCGGCTCTACTCTGACTGCTTCATCATGGAACGGTTTAACCGGGGGGATCCTGGCCCTTGACGTCGCTGGGGCACTGGACCTGGGTAGTGCCACGGTGAGTGTGGATGGACTGGGATTTCGCGGTGGGGCAGCTCTGCAATTGAGTGGGGCTGCAGGCGCGAATACTGACTTTCTGCACACGGCACCGGCGGCTTACGCAGGGGCAGCCGTCGCCGGAGTAGATGGCGCAAAGGGAGAGGGAATTGCCGGTACGCCGCGCTGGGTGGAATCGGGGATCACATTCTTCGATACCGGAGTTGAAGGGTATCCCAATGGCAGTATGGCCCGCGGCGCTCCCGGAAATGCAGGCGGCGGCGGTACCGACGCGAATCCCGCCGCCAACGATCAAAACGCGGGGGCAGCGGGTGGCGGCAACGGCGGCGCGGGTGGTTCAGGCGGAAATGGTTGGAATAGTAATCTAAGCGTGGGCGGCCTGGGTGGTGCAGCGTTTCCTGCAAGCGGGAGCCGCATTGCTCTGGGCGGAGGGGGCGGTGCCGGCTCGCGCAATAATTCTCCAGGCGACAATCGTGCCAGCAGCGGCGCGGCGGGCGGGGGAATTGTGATCATTCGTGCGGGAAGTTTGAGTGGCACTGCGACGATTTCCGCAAATGGCGCAGCAGCGTACAACGGTACCTTAAATGATGCCGGCGGTGGTGGCGGCGCTGGTGGAAGCATCCTTGTCACTTCACAGGCAGGTGGGACGAGCGGGCTGACACTGGTCGCACACGGTGGCCGGGGAGGAGACGCGTGGAACATCCAGGCTTTTAGTCTCGCCAATCGCCATGGTCCGGGTGGTGGCGGGGGAGGGGGTGTGGCGCTGCTTTCCGGGTCCGCGGCGAGTGTTGACGTCAGCGGCGGCGCCAATGGCACAACTCTGAACCCGGGCGTACCGTACGGAGCCACGAGCGGCAATTCCGGAATCACTGCGACAAACGTATCGCCGTCCCAGACACCCGGGGTACGTTCGGGCGCGGAGTGTTCACCGGATCTGACTATTGCCAAAAGTCATTCAGGCAACTTTACGCGGGGCGCGACCGGAACTTACACCATCACCGTGAGCAACATTAGTCCAGATGCCGCATCCAGCGGCATCGTTACTGTAAGTGATACGTTAAGCGCTGGCCTGACTCCGACGGGCGCATCCGGTTCAGGATGGTCTTGCTCGATTGCATCGCAGACGGTTACCTGTACGCGCTCGGACTCCCTCGGAGCGGCCACCAGCTACCCGGTTATCAATCTTACGGTCTCGGTGGCTCAGTCGGCCGCCGCGACACTGGTTAACACTGTCACCGTTTCTGGTGGAAGTGAACTGAACACAACCAATGACACAGCGTCGGATACAGTCAACATCGTCTCCAGTTCCGACATCGCAATTACCAAAACGGCTTCGCCCAACCCGATAAAACAAGGAAATACTCTCACCTACACTCTCAACGTGACCAACAACGGCCCCTCGGACGCGACCAATGTCACGGCTACCGATACCTTGCCGCCAACGGTCTCATATATTTCCGCAACGCCAACGCAGGGAACGTGTTCGCAGGCAAGTGGAACGGTGACGTGCCTCCTGGGCTCCATGATCAGCGGGGCATCAGCGACTGTCACACTCCAGGTGACCGCCGTGACTCCGTCCTCGGCTGTAAACACCGCTTCGGTTAGTGCGGATCAGCCAGATCCTAATTCGTCCAACAACACGGCGACGCAGACTACATTGATCAGCTTTCCCACTGTTGTGAAACTGGAATCATTTACAGCCAAAGCGACCGCCAACGGCATCCTTCTTTTATGGAGGACAGGTAGTGAGCTGCGGAACCTCGGATTCAACCTGTATCGTGAGCAGAATGGGGAGCGAGTTCGGCTGAATCCCTCTTTGGTCGCTGGTTCGGCCCTTACGATCCGGGCTGGCTTGGCGAAACATGCCGCCAAGACTTACGCCTGGATCGATCGTTCGCCGACACCCACCAATTATCTCTACTTTCTCGAAGACGTGGATTTGGATGGCACTCGGACCCTCCACGGACCTGTCTCGCCGCAGGCTGATTTGTTGGCGACTGAGCAACCGCGGGCGCAGATGATTGCGGAGCTGAATGGCAGTCCGGGTCAGAAATTGCATACCCCCACAAGCCGCGTTCAAGAGGAACCCTCGCCCGTTTCCCGGATCGCCTCGGAGCAACGAGAAACCCAGTTCCAACTGGCCGCGCAACCGGCGGTCAAGATCCTGATACAGGGTGAAGGATGGTACCGGGTCACGCAGGCGGAATTGGGAGCTGCGGGGTTACCTACTTCCGCAGATCCCAGATTCTTGAGACTTTTCACAAAGGGGATCGAACAGCCGATCCTCATCACCGGAGCGTCGGAAGGGTATGGAAAGCTCGGTTCCAAGGCGGCGATCGAATTTTACGGAAAAGGCCTTGATTCACCTTACTCCGGCGAAAGAGCCTACTGGTTGGTGGTGGGCGACCGTCCTGGTAAGCGAATTCAGGAGCAGCCGGTTGTCGAAGAAGCTAGGCCCCAAGCACAAAGCTTCCAGCGCGTGGTTGAACTAAAGCCCAGGACTACCTACTTCGCTGCACTGCTCAGAGAGAACAGCGATAACTTTTTTGGCGCGCTTGTTTCCTCAACTCCCGTGGATCAAGTCCTAGAAGCGGTCGATGTTGCATCCTCAGGGGTCGACGACGCGAGGCTCGAGGTTGTGTTGCAGGGCGTAATTGCAGGGGCGCCTCACGATGTAACCGTGACGGTCAATGGCGCAAACCTGGGGAACCTTACCTTCACCGGACAAGACGAAGGCAAGATCAGCCTCCGAGTCCCTCTTTATCTCATTCATGAAGGTGCCAACACCGTTACTCTGTCGGCCCAAGCGGGCGAAGACGATCTCAGCTTAGTAGACTACATTAAGCTCAACTACCCACACACTTATACTGCGGAGTCTAACTCGCTGAAGTTCACCTGCGAAGCAGGGGACCGAGTGGTAGTGAGAGGTTTCCGACAGCCTCCCATGCGTTTGTTGGACATCACTAATCCGACCGAGCCCGTGGCGCTCATTCCCCGCATCGAGGGCGAGAATGGAACGTACGCATTACAGGCTAACATTTCATCGTCCGTCCCCGGCAAGCACACTTTGCTAGCAGTGTCGGACGAACAAATCTCAAAGCCCGTCCGCGTGATTCACAATGTTCCCTCCAGTTGGCATCGAGCACAACCTGGTGGTGAGGTTGTAATGATCTACGCCCCCGAATTTGCGGGCGAAATAGGACCGCTCGTTCAGCTGCGCCGGAGCCAGGGAAGATCTGTGGCCGCCGTCAATGTTGATGATTTGTACGATGAGTTCAATTTCGGCGAACGGAGTCCGAATGCAATCCGTGACTTCATGAGGCATGCGGCCGCGCATTGGCAGAGTAAGCCACAATATCTTCTCCTTTTCGGTGGTGCTTCGGTGGATCCGCGCAACTATCTCGGTTTTGGCTTCCTTGATTTCGTGCCGACCAAGATAGTCATGACTTCCGAGCTGAAAACCGCCTCCGATGATTGGTTCTCTGACTTTGAAAGCACTGGTTTTGCTCAACTCTCAACAGGTCGTCTTCCTGTTCGCACGCGAGATGAGGCCAGAACTGTCGTCGCCAAGATTCTCCAATATGAACGCAATGAAAATCTTGGTGACTGGATCAATCAAGTCCTGATGGTTGCGGACCGGGACGACCCGACTACCAGCTTCACTCAGGCAGCAAAGTCCGTGCAG
>Ga0207100_1157_pt1 | contig 14648 bp, 8 predicted proteins | sample Alteio_BWMinHeat_82_FD_153520 | JGI IMG/M metagenome (GOLD analysis project Ga0207100, IMG submission 153520) | Enriched cells from forest soil in Barre Woods Harvard Forest LTER site, Petersham, Massachusetts, United States -... | ecosystem: Environmental > Terrestrial > Soil > Temperate forest >...
CGTTCCCTCGCGACACGATGCATCTGCTTATATTTCGCAACAAAGTGTTCGCGATTTTTCCGATCCTCAGCAGGATCTCCTGAGGAGACGAGGTCCTTGCCCGCCGGGCCGAGAATCTCCAGCAAGGCACGATTGTCGGTTTGCTGTGCTGCCGCGAACAGAGCGGCGCCGGCATCTTCGGGAGAGTGAAATACTTGCTGGTCCGGTTGCTGCGCAACCATTAGCTGGCTCGAGAGTGCGAGCATCGACAGGATCGAGAGCGCGACTAGCAGCCGAGGAAACTGGGGCTTTCGTATGACTCTAGTTGTTTCGTTCATGATGTATCTCTCCATATGGGTAGCTATCGAATGAATCCGACGAAATGCAATCAACGGTGGAAGCCGCCGCCGTGAAAGCCGCCGCCGCTGTGCAAGCTCGAGAAGCCACGATCCGAGTAGCTGCGGGTGGTGCCCCCGTGGTCGTACCCACCAAAAGCACTGGAATGCTTGCCGGCTTCGGCATGCGACTCCGAAGAGCTACGCTCAGCGGCGCCGCCGTGAAATTCGTTGCCACGGACGTCTCCACCGCGCGACGCTTCATTTCCGCGCCCTGCTTCGAAGCCGTGAGAACCCTCATGTCCCCGCTCGCTACCAGAGTTGTGGAACCCTTCATATCCGCGCGCCGCTCCAAAGTCGTGGAATCCTTGGTGCCCGCCGTGTCCATAGAACGTCTTACTGTTAGAAATGAATGTGTTGTGGTTGTAGATGACGGTCCGGTGGCCCCAATCGCATTCCCAGCCATGCCATCCCCAACCGAAGCCGGCGAAGAATCCAATCCCGAAACCCACACCGAAAGAAATACCAGGGCCGTCAACATACAGCCCGGGATATGGATACCAGCCGGGCCACACGACGACTGGAGCGCCGTACACAATCCATGGATCGTATGCGGGAACGTAAACGACTTCAGGGTCTGCAGGTTCAATGACGATCGTCTTCTCTTCGGTCACCACCTTCTCCTGTTCGTTGCTCTTCAGATTTCCGGATGCTTGCGCGCGACCCCGCATGACTTGCACCGCGTCCATTACAGCCTCTGATTGATTTAGGTAGGCCTCGCCGAGCGCAGATGTCCAGGCAAGGTTCTTGTCCAGGTTGGCGAGCACGGAGGGGAACTGGGTGATCGCCTTGATGCTCGGATCCCAAGGTTGTTGATCCACAGCGTTGGCCAGGTCTTTCCCCTTGAGGTTCGGATGGTCCTGTACCCAGCGATCTGCCTCGACAATCTCGGTGGGATAAGTTGCTGCCGCAAGTACCTGCGACACCAAAGCGTCTGGGTATAGCGCGATTGGCGCAACTAATTGTTGCAACTCCTCGGGCGTTTGCTTCACGACCTGAGGCGCGGATTGTCCAGCCGATTGGTCCGACTGAGCAGCGTAGATGACACCAGGTGCAAATAACAGCCAAGATGAAAGATACAACGCCAGAATTTTCTGTAACACTTTCATAATCACCTCCTCAGTGTTGCTGCACTAGCAGCACCACTAGTTACCGATGTGCACTTTCTCTGCCGCAAGTTGTACGGGAGCTAGACCCTTCTTCGGGTCGCGTTCAGCAAGCGCAGCGAAGTCCTCGGCATTGAACGGATATGCACGGGCAGATTCTTGCCCGGTCGTACTTAACGTGAGATCGACGCGACGGTTGTAGGCCAGGACGATGTTGCCTAACTTTTTTGTAACTGTTTCCAGGGTTTGGGCGCTAAGGTCAGGACTTTGCTCGAGTAGCTGTTGCACCTGCTCTGTGGTGAGATTTTCTTTCTTGCCGAACGCCTGTAGGTCGATGCTGGATTCTGGAACACCCTGCTCCATTAGGAAGCGTCTCACTTGCTCAGCGCGCCGTTTCGAAAGAAACTGGTTATAGCTGTCGGGCCCGCGGCGATCAGCATGACCTGCGAGAATCAAGCGAGCATCTGACTTGTAAGCCAGATGTTTCTTGAAGGCTTCGGCTATGCTTCTGAGTTCCTCTTGCTCGCTCGGCAAAAGATCGGCTTCCGATATGAGCTGTCTTGGCCGATCCGTCGGAAAATAAACACTGCGCATGGCGAGAGCGCCGGGTTCGATTGTGCCTACAATATGGAGTGCAACCGTTCGTGTCTGGGCGCCGCCGCAATCATTGGTCGCAGTCAGAGTGTAGGTAATGGTCTCGTCTACAGGTCCGGGTTCGCTCTGCTGCGGAGAGACTCTCAATCTGTTGCTGCCGCTGGGATCGACGGCTCCCAGACCGTCGATCGAAACATTTGAGGCATTGATGGCCGCCCAATTCAGCGCGGTACTATCGTCCTCGAGGACCTCGTCGCCCACGCGCTTGTAATGGACCTCTGCCGGCGAAAGCGAGAGATCTACGTCGATCGCGTTGTCCACATTGATGGTGACATCAGACGTGGTTGTACCGCCGGGCCCGGTCGCCGCAAGCGTGTACGTTGTAGTCTGCTTCGGCTGGACCGTTTGTTCCCCAGAAGCCGAGACTGTACCAGTGGGGCTGATTTCAACCTGGGGTGCGTCAGAGGAATTCCACTTCAGTTGTGATGTTTCGCCGCAATAGATTTGCGAGTCGGTCGCCGACATTTCCGCGGAGGGCTTTGCGACGGCTACGGTCGCGCTGGCAACGCCCGCGGCAAAGCGTGGAACGCTGGCGAGCTTCTCACCACGATGCCATGGTTCGGTCTTACTGACACCTTTCGGAATGTCCACAATTACGCGCTGATTGGCCGCAACACTAACTTGGCCTGACCAGATATCCTTATCTCCGCCTTGTACGGTCACCTCATAAGTGCCAGGCGGAACAACGAGCTCCTGCTTCCACCACAAGAAATTGGTATTGAACTCGTCGTCATGGCCAACGAAGAAGTCTGGAGTCTTCCCATTAAGCAGAACGGCATCCCGGTCGGCACCCCTGATGGCGATGGCACCGAAAGGACCAGAAACCGTTTCGCCAACCTTTTCTAAGGTGACGTCGAGGTCAGTGGTTTTTCCGGCGGTGACCGTAACCGTCCGAGTGATCGGTGTGTATCCGTATTTTGCCAATTCAATTTTGTGCTCGCCTGCACTCAGTTCCAAGCTGGGATGTTTACTTGCCTCGCTGACAGCGCGGTCGTCGACCCAGAGATATGCCTGTTTGGGATTGACATGAAGGCGAAGTTTGCCATCCTGTGCGACGGCTGACGCCCCAGCCGCGAAGATGACAAGAAATGTCAACAGCACGACGTGTGGCGAGAGAGATCGAGATGTCATTCTTGATTTCCTTTCTGCAAATCCTTTCTCAAACAAATCAATCAAACTGCCGCGGCAGGGCTACGGGCAGAACGTTGGACTGTGAACCTATGTGTGGCTCATACTGACCCGGGCTCTCGCACCGTAATCACTGCACCGGTCTTCTCAGTGCAACGCGCATGCCAACTGATGAGGCGCTAACTCAGTCAATTTCAGCGCGGAATGCACCATGGATACTGTCGAGACTGTGGAAGTTACGACAGTTTCGACATCTCGAACGCAGCCAGGTTAGTGAGGGTTTTCATGAATGCGCGCAATACATGTGGACAACGACGCGAGTGTCAGGCTGCTCCGGATCTCGAGACTCGACCCGCGAGAGGATGACATTCAGATAGCGAGTTCGAACAGACTCAACCTGTTCTCTTACTTTGTTCCGCACGACGTGACAGACGGGAGTCAGCAATACGCAACTCAAATGAGATTGGGTAATGATCAGAGCCTCTGACGGACCTGTGAACCTTGCCGGCGTCCGCTTGCACGGGACCACGTACGAAAGCCCAGTCAAGGTGGCGGCCGGCTTCGAGCAGATGGCGTGCGGGAGTGGTGGGCACACGAGAAGTCGGTACGACATCCCGGAATCCGGCGCGTACCAGTGCATCTGTCATGACAGACTTGGAAGCATTCAGGTTCAGGTCACCCGCAACGACGACCAGTTGGGTCGAATCGTAAACGCTGGCATCTAGTAGGACCTCGTTCAACTGCGCAAGGCGCAGTTCGTCATTCGATCGGCTTTCCAAGTGTATGTTGTGACAGATAATCGAGACGCCTTGGATGCTGATCTCGGCGACTAGAGCGATTCTGCCCCCAAGCCGCTCCTGAAAGGTTTGTAGTTTGGGCTTGTACCAGCGCGGCTTCCAGAAGTCGGACTGCCGGTCAAAGTGAATGATGCGCGGCTTCGAGATTTTCCATGGTGAAAGCGTGGCCTGGCCATGGTAGGCAGGACTGGTTTTGGACCCCTGGGTCAGCTCCACAAATTCGCGTCCGAAAACATAATTCAGACGCAGCTTCCGGGCAATTTCTTGGGCAATATTCAGATGATGAGTCCGCCGAGCATTGACGTCCACTTCCTGAAGAATAAGAATATCCGCATTCGTATCGCCCAGAAAATCTAGGATCGACCGAAGCTGCAAGCCTCGGTCAATGTTCCAATCCACAATTCGAATGGAACTACGCGGCCAGGAGAGCCACTGAGTAGGTGCGAAGTTCTCGGCCATGATTTCACTCGTCGGCACGTTCACACTACCGCTGTTGCAAGTTGGGGGAACACATTGTGCTGGGCGAATGTCAGATCGACTGGATCATCGATTTCGGCCCAGGGCAATCCAACAGTGCTCGTATAACCGACAGGAACTCCTTCGTTCGCAAGTTCCTGGACCGCGACATTGAAGAATTCGTTCACCCGGCCGGCCGCGATTACTTCTTCCATCTTATGGAAAAACCTGTCTTGTACGGCTTTGGAGAAAGTGGTAATACCGATATAAGTGCCGCTGAACTCTTTCTGAGAAATTTTCTTGCTCATTCTAATTACGTGGTCATCGAGGATGATGACTTTCATCGTCTCATCCCGCCACAAACGGTCAACAATCATCGAGATCGGCGCATGTGGCCGTACGGCGACGTCAAGGATTTCAGGATCGAAGATGACGTCAGCATTAAGAACAATGAAACTGTCCCCGCGCAGCCAATCAAGTGCGAGCCAGAGCGAATAAATGTTATTAGTGATAGCGAATGCCGGATTTTCGATCAAGTGAATCTTTTGAGTGAGAAGTTGTCTGACATTTACGTGCGCAATGATTTGTTCCTTCTCGTATCCGATAACAATGGCGACATCGTTGATTCCAACCATAGATAGAGCGTCGAGCTGATGATCCAGAATCGTGCTATTGTCGACTTCAATCAGGCACTTTGGATGTTCGCCGTGCACAGAGCGAATCCTGGTGCCCTGTCCTGCAGCCAAGATTACGGCCTTCATAACGCCTCCTTCACCTTGCTTACTGTGGGGTTCACTTCTGAGGACTGTGAAAAGAACCTACGATTGAAATACAGTGTCAAGATCCAGGTAAGGTGAGCGCCGAGGGTTGCCAACAAGAACACCAGCGGCAGCGCGCCGATGACTGTGAAAAGGACAACATAGTGGATCAATATCCCTCTTCTTTGGAACGCTTGCACCTGTCTGACCACACGGGAAATCCAGTTTCCTGAATCCTTCTCGAGCAATTGGTAGAAACGGCCAAGGTACTCATTCGGCCGATCGGGGGAGGTCGCGCGACGGCGTTGTAACGATGTGACGATCAACGCAAGGACCAAGCCGATCAGAAGGGCAATGCCCATCGAAACCGCGATATGGCCATACTGCCGGCTCAGGCCTATCGTGACTCCACCAAAGAGCAGAAGATAGCTGAGTCCATCGGCCATTCCCTCAAGCCATGTTCCGCTTGGCGATTCCGCAAATTTGATTCGCGCCAACATTCCATCCATTTCGTCGAACAATCCGGCAATGTAGAAAAGGAAGGCGCCGAGTACCGACCAAGGGTACGTGCCGTGAGCAAAAGCGATAGCGGACAGAATGGAGACCACTACTCCGCCGAACGTGATGCCGTTGGGCGTGACTGGAGTGTTGGAGAGGAGTCTTAGGAATGGCCAGCAGAGCCGGCGATTGAATGAAGTATGAATGCCGTCCAAGACCTTTCCCGAATGCACAACCAGAAACCGTTGAGCAGCCACGGCGCTCTCTGGCGAGGTGACCGCGACGCCTCCTGCACTCCTTGGGGGGAGGGCTGAAGAGGCACCTTCGCGATCTACCTCATGAACGGTCGCATAAGCGGCTTTGCTCCACTCGACGGACCCGATGTCGACCAGCGGCAACCGCGAAACGAAGTTCTTGGTTGTAATCCAGTTCCATGGCAGCCACAGGAACTCGTCTTTCAAATGCCGCTTCAGGATGATCCAGCTTGAGCGTCCCTGTGGATCGAACTCGCTAATCTGAATCAGCTCGACCCGTACTTCTTGCCGTGAGATTGTTTCGAGGAGCTTTTGCAGGAGTCGGGCGCTCATTGCCGGTGGAGCAACCAACAGGACATCACTTGCCCCGGCTCGCGCCGCAGTCAATACGGATCGAATCAGAAGAGGAACACCCGCAACGGGCCGCATGAGCATCTCCATCGCTTGCTGCTCGCTTACAACGCCGGCGAGTTCTGGAATGGCTATCACGGCTTGCATTGGAGAACCTCCTTCGCCATGATGGTTGGAATCGGTCGGGCCGTGTTGTTCGACCGCTTCGTTCCACGGGAATTCCAGCCCAGCCAAACTATTCCGATCAAAGCCCAGAGGAGATCGCGGACGCGGCGAGTTAGAGCCAAGGCAAGGCCGAGCATGGGTGAGAGCCCAGTCAGAGCAAACGCCGAGATAGCACCGCACTCGTCAGATCCTAGCCTTGCGGGAATCCAGCCGCTCAGCATCTTTAGTCCGCGCGTCACGCCCTCAATGACCAGAATCGTGAAGAAATGAATGCACAGGTGAAGCGACCACAAGACGACCAGCACTTCGGAAGCAATCAGTGCCTGGCACGTGACGTCGATCCAGAACATTCGACGGACCAATGCGGGCTGATTGACTCGATAGCTCCGAATCGATGATTCAAACTGTTCCGCATGCGCCAGCCACGACGGAGCCTTCTTGCCAAGTGCGCGCACCAGTCCAGACAGAATTGGATTGCGACGAGTAATAACAAAAACCATCAGAGCAAGGGCGAGGACCGCTGGGATCGAGGGGTAGGCTGCGCCATGAACAGCAACGAAGGGGAGGCTCACGAGACCCAGGATTGCGAGCAGTGCTGACGTGAGCCAGTAGACACCATCGTCGAGGAAGGTCGCCGTGACCGTTGGTTCAGTGGATGTACCGAGCAGCTTAATCTTCAGCGGCTCGGAGATCACCGGACCCAAGACTGTGAGGTACCCCACGGATTGCCCAGCCAATCGCACTCCTGCCAATTTCGGGACATCAACGGAAACCTGTTCGCCCCTTAGGGATGCCGACCAAGCGATGCTTTGCAGAAGCAGGCGCAGGAGGCTGAGTCCCAGAACGATCGGCAACGCAATCCGCATCGCCTTCAATTGCTCTACGAGCGTCGAGAGACCAACGTGGGCGAGGACCCATGCGAAGAGGGCAATCGCAACAAACGCGACACCTAGGTGTGCCTTCTTCATTGCGTCAACCTCGCTTCGCTGTCCAATTCAATTGAATTGGTGTTTGACTTGTTCGGCGGATTCAACTTGTAATCGACATTTTCAATTGTGAGTTCCGAATCTCCAAAGATCCGGATCTGACTCGTCGTGTCGGTTGAAGATGCGAACCAGAATTGACCGACCTTCTGATAGGTGTGGACGAAATGAACGTTGTGCACCCAGAATGACGGATTGCGTGCGGGCTGGCCTTCAATTCGAACGATGGAATAGTCGTTAGCGTCAACCCAAATCTTGCCGTTGATCAGATACTTGTTCGGCGTTCTTGGCGAAACCTCGAGCACGTACGCCGGCCCAGTTTCGAGCGTTTCTTGACCAACAATCTGAAAATCGTAGTTAGCGGGAGTGAGACGAGTGCTGTTGCGTGTCCCTCGACGGGACGCTTCGGTCTCTTCGCTGAGCAGCTTCTGAAACAGATGCTTGCGAATTGCACCCGAACCCTGTTCGGAAACAACGCTGAACTGCTTGGCGCCGTTGCTGTCGCAGGAGACACGCACGAGCATCTCGGCGCGGCGCTTCTTGTTCACGGCAACATAGCGGCGAGTAGCCGTGTATCCGGTCAGCTGAGATTGTCGGTGGGCGTCAAACTGCATCATCTTCGCGACAATATCCTCTGCCGAAGGAACTGGGGCACTTGCTTGAGCTGACGCAATAGTCACCAACAAGAGAAACGTCAGACTGGAAAAGGCGTTCTTGATGGTCAGCTTCATGATCAAAACTCCAATGCGAACTTGCCGTGGAAGCTCCGGCTTATACCGTTGAAGAACTCGCCAAAGCGATAGCTATCGAGATCGTTCTGGACGTCTCGATAATTCGCCCGATTGAAGATGTTGAACACGCCGAAGCCGACCTGCGCATGTTTTTCCTTGATAGGCAGTCGGATCTCTCGCAAGACCTGCAGATCGGCCGAGACAAACCGCGGGAAACGTAATTCGTTTCTCGGTCCAACAAACTCGCGATATTGATTAATCGTCGAGTACGGAAATCCTGTGTGGACATCAACCGCAGGCGCGACGGTTAGCTTCCAAGGCGCAGCAATTTCGCCCCAGGCCAAGAACCGATTCGGCGCGTCGAAGCTCAGGCGACCGCGTTGATTCGGCTGTATCACGGCATACGGATTATTTCCAAAAGACTGGTTGAAATCGTTCAGGTCCCCATAAGCTCGCGAACGAACGTATGAGGCGTTGAGAGTACTGTTGTGAATGCGATAGCGCCCGGTGACTTGGAGTTCTTTGTAGATGTCGTTTCCGCGATCCGATAAGGCAAGCACGCCGCTTGCTCCCGATGTGAACGGATTCAAGAAGAAGTCGTACACCGTATGTCTTTGCTGATATGCGACGCGAACTAGGAAGTCGCTTGTGACCTGCCGATCGAGTTCAAGGTTCGATACTTCGCTCCGCGGGTTGCGCAGCCCATTGGAAATCACGTTCGAGTAGTTTGTTGAGGTCAGGATCTGGCCCGAAGGATCAAGCGCGCTCACGGTGCGGGCCGGCAGGTCTGTGAATGTCGGAATGTTGAGGGGGACGCGATCATAGAAGAATCCTGCTCCTCCCTTGAGCACGGTCTTGCCATCCCCGGTCAATCCCAGGATGAAGCCGACACGAGGGGCGGTATTTACCGAATCTGTGGTGGAGTCACGGTCGAAACGAAGTCCAAGATCAAAGGTCAGGCGGTTTGAAACGGTCCACTTGTCGCCTATAAACCAGGCGGTCTCGTTCTTGTCGGTAGAGAAAGTCGACGTCGGCCCGAACTGGATTCGTTCGAGTGGATAGCCGGCAACCCCAACGACGTCAACTGGAAGGAATTCCTGACGCCCGTCGTAGGAACTGCGCGACAAATCCAGTCCGGTGTTGAGTTCATGTGAACCAAGGAAGTGATGTGGATGGGAACGGTAGATCTCTTCCCACTCCGTGCGCGTTGTGTCGCGATCTTGATGATTGAAGAACCCACCCTGGGTGGTTTCGACAAGAAGCTGATATGGTGCATCGCTGTTCGGCAGTAAGTTGGCGTCAAACTTCCTGAAACTCAGTTGCGAAGTCAACAGATCGCCTGCATCAGTCACATATCGGTGCTGCAGGTATGCCTGATACCCACGTTCATGCAAGTCGGGCGTGCTAGCTTGCGGAGTGAAGGTGTTCAGCCCGAAGTAGCGAAACTTCTGGGGGAAGATGGCAAACGATCCAGTTGCCGTTTGTTTTTTGCTGATGTTGAAATCAAGCTGCGTGTAGGAGTCGAAGGTTTCCGACTGCGTATCGCTTTGAAGCGGCGGCAAACTCGTAACAGGATTTCGTTCGTAGCGGTACTCGACGGATTCGGTGAACGCAACCCGATCCTTCACAATCGGCCCGGAGAATGTAATGCGGGGCGTGACCGCAGCAATGCCCATAATTGATCCGTCAAGCCTGCGCAGACGTGGAATCAGGTTCTGAGCGGACATGCGAAATTTATTGAAGTTCCCAGGCCGAGTCTCTACGTTCGAAACGGCACCCGTAAATTTCCCGTACTCGGGGTCGTAAGGCGTGGAGAGGACCTCTACTTTCGAAACCACATCAATGGGAATATTGATGGCGGTGGTCCCCGTCGCTGGGTCGGTCACGTCCGCGCTGTTTACGAGAGATCCATTCTGAGAGGCGCGGGCGCCTTTCATATTGATCTGGCCGTTAGGGCCTCGAACCACTCCTGGGACCAGAGGCAGCAGATTCTCGAAGTGCTCATCCCGGTTCGGCATGTGGACGACGGCGGATTCACCGACCGCGTCGGTTCCAGAGGATCCTTTCGCATCGACGGGCGCTGCGCTGGCCGTCACCGTCGCCGACTCGGTCACGGCCTGGACCCTCATTTCGAGTTCCAGTTGAGAAACAGATCCTGCTCGAACTTCTATGTTCTGGGTTGCAGTCAAACCAGCTGCTTGTGCGGTAATCGTGTAAGAACCAGTTGGAACCGTACTGAATGCGAACATGCCTTCGCCGTCACTCTCAGTTTCGACGTGCAAGGCTCCGTCTAGCGAGAGCTTCGTGCCCGGCACGACTGAGCGTGCATGATCTTGTGCAGTCGTGAATACCACACCCTGAATGGACCCGCTTGGTTCTGGTGCACTCTGGCCGAGAGCACACCCAGTAAGCAGCCCAAAGGCCAGCGCTATGCTTGCGACTCGTTGCATCATTGTGGTTTCCTCCTTGTGTCTGAACTGCAATTCGCTATCTTGCGCATTACGACCGAACCGCTCCGCTCAAAACAAACTTTGTCTATCAGCGTCTTTATCGGATAGATTCCACGCCCATGCGTGAACAGCCGGGAATTTTCGTGCCCGCTGCTCACGGAAAAGGCAAGCCTCTTGCCAAATGTCACACTGAACTAAGTGATTGAGTTTTAGAGCTGTATCGAAGCTTGTGACTAATGTGAGTGTCGAATCTGTTGAAAGTGTTGAGAGGAGTCGAAAGACGTGACGTTAAGCACAACTACGAACCAGAAGACTGAAGCGACGCTCGCGATTCCGCAATGAAAAACGTTGTCGAAGCGTCGAGACTCATCAACGCTAGATAGCGTTGTTTTTCGCTTAGCTTAGTGAGAAGAATGGCGGGGGCGACGGGACTCGAACCCGCGGCCTCTGCCGTGACAGGGCAACAACGACGTGCAACTTATTGGATTCCAACGGTACTGACAGCCCGTTCTTGATCCTCTAACGAGTTCTTTGACCCGGCTTACCAGGCCCAAATCGGACCCAGATTTGGAGAGAATTGCTGCACTCTAACGATCTTGTCGAACGCTGAGCGTATCCGCAGACTATGCAGCCCCGATCAGTCAACCCACGCGTTTGAACGAAGGCCGCTTTGCGGCGGGCGGCTATCGCGTGCCCGAAGCAAGCGACTTTGGAGATTCGAGACTGGGCTTGAAGAATGATCTTTCTCGCGTTGCGATGAGACGATCGTAAGCCTGTGCTTCATGGTTGGATCGATGAACTTAGATCTGAAGGTCGTCCCGCAAGTACTCTCCCTTTCAACAACTTCCAAACCAGAGTCGATTGAAATCCCCTAGCGCTCGCCGCGAACAAAGCGGCTTCCTTCAAATGGCTGTATCGAAAGCGAACTCTTGAGGTCAGCCAAACCGCGATAATTTGCCGCGAATCCGTGATTCCGAGTGGATGACATTAGAGCGAAGCTGTCGCAAGGGTTCGCTTCCGATAGAGGGTCTGATCGTAGAAGCCTCCGCGTCCCTGTACTCCGAAGTCTTCGGCCATGACGACGAGTTCAATACCAATTTCTTGTGGTGGAAGCAGGAGCTCGTTGTTCCGCCTGGCACTTATGAGGTGACCGTACAAGGCGGAGATAAGGATATCTGGTCAGGCCAAGTTAGTGTTGCGGCCAATCAGCGCGTAATTGTGGACATTCCGAAAGGTGTCAGTAAGACCGAACCATGGCATCGTGGTGAGAAGCTCGCCAGCGTTCCACGCTTTGCCGCGGGCGTTGCCAGCGCGACCGTAGCCGTCGCAAAGCCCTCCGCGGAAATGTCGGCGACCGACTCGCAAATCTATTGCGGCGAAACATCACAACTGAAGTGGAATTCCTCTGACGCACCCCAGGTTGAAATCAGCCCCACTGGTACAGTCTCGGCTTCTGGGGAACAAACGGTCCAGCCGAAGCAGACTACAACGTACACGCTTGCGGCGACCGGGCCCGGCGGTACAACCACGTCTGATGTCACCATCAATGTGGACAACGCGATCGACGTAGATCTCTCGCTTTCGCCGGCAGAGGTCCATTACAAGCGCGTGGGCGACGAGGTCCTCGAGGACGATAGTACCGCGCTGAATTGGGCGGCCATCAATGCCTCAAATGTTTCGATCGACGGTCTGGGAGCCGTCGATCCCAGCGGCAGCAACAGATTGAGAGTCTCTCCGCAGCAGAGCGAACCCGGACCTGTAGACGAGACCATTACCTACACTCTGACTGCGACCAATGATTGCGGCGGCGCCCAGACACGAACGGTTGCACTCCATATTGTAGGCACAATCGAACCCGGCGCTCTCGCCATGCGCAGTGTTTATTTTCCGACGGATCGGCCAAGACAGCTCATATCGGAAGCCGATCTTTTGCCGAGCGAGCAAGAGGAACTCAGAAGCATAGCCGAAGCCTTCAAGAAACATCTGGCTTACAAGTCAGATGCTCGCTTGATTCTCGCAGGTCATGCTGATCGCCGCGGGCCCGACAGCTATAACCAGTTTCTTTCGAAACGGCGCGCTGAGCAAGTGAGACGCTTCCTAATGGAGCAGGGTGTTCCAGAATCCAGCATCGACCTACAGGCGTTCGGCAAGAAAGAAAATCTCACCACAGAGCAGGTGCAACAGCTACTCGAGCAAAGTCCTGACCTTAGCGCCCAAACCCTGGAAACAGTTACAAAAAAGTTAGGCAACATCGTCCTGGCCTACAACCGTCGCGTCGATCTCACGTTAAGTACGACCGGGCAAGAATCTGCCCGTGCATATCCGTTCAATGCCGAGGACTTCGCTGCGCTTGCTGAACGCGACCCGAAGAAGGGTCTAGCTCCCGTACAACTTGCGGCAGAGAAAGTGCACATCGGTAACTAGTGGTGCTGCTAGTGCAGCAACACTGAGGAGGTGATTATGAAAGTGTTACAGAAAATTCTGGCGTTGTATCTTTCATCTTGGCTGTTATTTGCACCTGGTGTCATCTACGCTGCTCAGTCGGACCAATCGGCTGGACAATCCGCGCCTCAGGTCGTGAAGCAAACGCCCGAGGAGTTGCAACAATTAGTTGCGCCAATCGCGCTATACCCAGACGCTTTGGTGTCGCAGGTACTTGCGGCAGCAACTTATCCCACCGAGATTGTCGAGGCAGATCGCTGGGTACAGGACCATCCGAACCTCAAGGGGAAAGACCTGGCCAACGCTGTGGATCAACAACCTTGGGATCCGAGCATCAAGGCGATCACCCAGTTCCCCTCCGTGCTCGCCAACCTGGACAAGAACCTTGCCTGGACATCTGCGCTCGGCGAGGCCTACCTAAATCAATCAGAGGCTGTAATGGACGCGGTGCAAGTCATGCGGGGTCGCGCGCAAGCATCCGGAAATCTGAAGAGCAACGAACAGGAGAAGGTGGTGACCGAAGAGAAGACGATCGTCATTGAACCTGCAGACCCTGAAGTCGTTTACGTTCCCGCATACGATCCATGGATTGTGTACGGCGCTCCAGTCGTCGTGTGGCCCGGCTGGTATCCATATCCCGGGCTGTATGTTGACGGCCCTGGTATTTCTTTCGGTGTGGGTTTCGGGATTGGATTCTTCGCCGGCTTCGGTTGGGGATGGCATGGCTGGGAATGCGATTGGGGCCACCGGACCGTCATCTACAACCACAACACATTCATTTCTAACAGTAAGACGTTCTATGGACACGGCGGGCACCAAGGATTCCACGACTTTGGAGCGGCGCGCGGATATGAAGGGTTCCACAACTCTGGTAGCGAGCGGGGACATGAGGGTTCTCACGGCTTCGAAGCAGGGCGCGGAAATGAAGCGTCGCGCGGTGGAGACGTCCGTGGCAACGAATTTCACGGCGGCGCCGCTGAGCGTAGCTCTTCGGAGTCGCATGCCGAAGCCGGCAAGCATTCCAGTGCTTTTGGTGGGTACGACCACGGGGGCACCACCCGCAGCTACTCGGATCGTGGCTTCTCGAGCTTGCACAGCGGCGGCGGCTTTCACGGCGGCGGCTTCCACCGTTGATTGCATTTCGTCGGATTCATTCGATAGCTACCCATATGGAGAGATACATCATGAACGAAACAACTAGAGTCATACGAAAGCCCCAGTTTCCTCGGCTGCTAGTCGCGCTCTCGATCCTGTCGATGCTCGCACTCTCGAGCCAGCTAATGGTTGCGCAGCAACCGGACCAGCAAGTATTTCACTCTCCCGAAGATGCCGGCGCCGCTCTGTTCGCGGCAGCACAGCAAACCGACAATCGTGCCTTGCTGGAGATTCTCGGCCCGGCGGGCAAGGACCTCGTCTCCTCAGGAGATCCTGCTGAGGATCGGAAAAATCGCGAACACTTTGTTGCGAAATATAAGCAGATGCATCGTGTCGCGAGGGAACG
>Ga0207100_1158_pt1 | contig 14641 bp, 11 predicted proteins | sample Alteio_BWMinHeat_82_FD_153520 | JGI IMG/M metagenome (GOLD analysis project Ga0207100, IMG submission 153520) | Enriched cells from forest soil in Barre Woods Harvard Forest LTER site, Petersham, Massachusetts, United States -... | ecosystem: Environmental > Terrestrial > Soil > Temperate forest >...
CCCAAGTAGTGTACTTGGTCTGAAATCCCGAGTTCGCCAGCCAACTTGTCCAGATCTGCGCGGAACTCTGTTGACGCGCCGGTGAAATATACCTCTACACTTCGCTGGTGCTTGGTCTTTAAGAGATGGAGTGCGCGCAGGATAATTTCGTGGTTCTTGTGCTTCCAGGTGACCGCAGGATAGAAGAAGAATTGATATGGTAACTGATACTTTTTCGCGACAGACTCTCGTACCGCTTCCGAAGGAACAGTATAGGCGTCGAAGACGGAACCCCATAGGATGACTGCGATCTTTTCGGGAGCCAGCCCGTACTGCTCGATCAAGTCTCTCTTGGACCACTCGGTCTGAACACATACGTACTCCGCCTGGTTGCAGAAAGCGCGGTACTGCCTTTCGCGTAGCTGGAGGTCAGCAGTACTGAAGAACTGCGGAAAATGAAGATGCTGTAAGTCCCAGGGTTGATAGATGGAAGGGAGCGCCGTGAGATAAGCTGCCGTGGTCGGAAAATGAACCAGGTCGAAATGTCCTGCTTCCACAAATCCGTCGGACTTTGGAAGCGTCAAAACGCTGGCTCTTAGCTTTCTCCATACTGCTCGCAGCGGAGCCAACCGACCCAAAAAGCGCTTCACACCCGAAAACGTCGGGCGCTCGATACAAACTAGGCGGCAAGGTCCAAAAATATGAGGTTCTAGCCACGCTTTGTTATCGGCGTGCACAATGAACGCATATTCCTGATCAGAAATTGTCGATTCAGATAATGCATGAGCAAGTGCGAGTACAGCTGATCCAACTCCCGTACGAGAATCGTCTATTCTGCATTCAATTGCAACGCAAAGTCTGCGATCATTTTCCATGAGGATGATTCAACAATCATAACTGAGTCGTGACAGTCGCATTTTGCAGGGTTTTGATGGTCTCCGAAACCTGGGGCCAGGGTCCGGGGTAGCCGTTGTCCGCAAATCTCCCCTGTCTTGCTGTCTCCGGCACAAGTTCTGGAACGCTCAAGATCTTATTATCACCTAGAAAGACTCCGGAGTTTCTTGCTTAGTCGCCGTGGAATAGATTCCGGCAAGCAAAGCATTTGATCCCTACGATCAAGGCTGCGAGACGGCATCATAGCGACTGGATGTTTCAACGGAAATTCGATGGATCTCCTAGCTATCGACAATGCTGGCTGCATCACGGTGGTGTGAGTACCTTCGGCTCCGAATCCAATGTTTTCAACCAAGTTGACCCGGGGCGCTATCGACAAAGCGTTGTTCACGAGAGTCGTGTAAACCCATTGATAGTCCCAGGTATTCGGGCCAGTATTTTCGTACATGCGGTCGAAGACCTTTGTCCAGTACGCCGCCAGCCGGCGACTTCCAAACACCTCGAGCAACAGATCTGTTTGCTTGATTTCGGGCCAGAACTCTAAGTGCCGATCGTAACGTTGCCAGGCTGATCTCCAGGTGGCCCAACCCCAGATGTGTGCCATGCGGGTGAAGTAATAGCTCGAATTGCCGTTTACATCTTGTTCCACGAAATTGTTGCCCGAGATCATTGCAATCCGCGAATCTCCGCGATATCGGGCAAGCAACAACTGACAAAAAGGAAAGAAGGTCGGGTCAGGGAGACAATCGTCTTCAAGGATAATGGCCTCCTCAACGAGGGAGAAAGCCCAGTTAAGCCCGCTGATCACTCGCTCCCTGCATCCCAGGTTTTCCGTTGCAAAGTTGGTTCGAACCTCACAAGGCCAGTCGACTTGCTTGACGATCGCCCTGACCTCCCCGCACAGATCGGCTTCACCTGGGATACCGTGTCGGGGTCCGTCTGCAACGGCAAGCAAACGTGATGGACGCATCTTCGCAATTGCATCGAAAACAAATCGAGTTGTCTTCGGGCGATTGAAGACCAGAAGGACTACCGGAGTGTCGAGACTCGCTTTCGATGGCACCATTCGTCGTCGCAAAAAGACCATTGAACAGGCGCAATCAACCGTACGCGACGCTACGAGTTTACCAACGGTCTCTCGTCTCAATGATAGACGAACTCCGAGAATTGCAATAGGGTAGATGAAGGAGAATCCCCTTATTGCTCGCAAGTTTAAGGCCCGGAGTTCGAAAGATTCTTGGCAATACCGGTTGGCTGATAGCCGATCGTATTTTGCGCATGGGTGTAGGGCTCTTCGTTGGGGTATGGGTCGCTAGATATCTTGGTCCGGCGCGATTCGGAAGCCTAAATTTCGCGCTTTCGTTCGTGGCGCTTTTTGGGTCACTCACGACCCTGGGTCTGGACGGTATCGTAGTTCGCCAAATTATCAAGGACTCGAGCAGCACTTTCAGTATTCTAGGAAACACCCTCGCGCTCAGACTCGGAGGGGCTATGCTCGCAGCGCTGGCCTCTGTGGTTATTGCCAGATTGATCGAACCCCATGATCATACGGCCCTGATACTTGTCAGCCTCATCGCTACGGGACTAGTTTTTCAGGCCTTCGACACGATTGACTCTTATTTCCAATCTCAAGTGCAATCCAAGCTGACAGTTTGGTCAAAAAACATCGCCTTCCTCTTGGTCGCCGGCGTGCGAGTACTTCTAATCCACGTGAAAGCACCTGTATGGACATTTGCATCCGCTGGAGTGGCAGAATTGGCGCTCGGAGCCATTGGGTTAGTCATCGCGTATCAGGCGTATGGCGGCAACATTCTGGAATGGCGTACCAGCAGGCAGGTGTCCATAGACTTACTGAAACAGGGTTGGCCTCTGATTCTGTCAGGAATGGCCATCATGATCTACATGCGAATCGATACAGTCATGCTAAAGGTGATGCAAGGGGACGCGGCTGCGGGATTGTACGCTGCCGCCACTAGGATCTCGGAGGTTTGGTATTTTGTCCCTGCGGCGATTGTGTCTTCAGTGTCGCCTGCGATCATGCGCTCAAAGGTCAATCCATCACTCTATTACAATCGCCTTCGCTCGCTGTTTTCGCTGATGATCCTTACCTCTGTGAGCATTGGTTCATGTATTGCCTTAGCATCTCACTGGATTGTTAATCACCTCTACTCTAATACATACGCGGCTGCTGCTCCTATTCTTGCCATTCATATATGGGCGTCGGTATTTGTATTTTTGGGCGTCGCTCAAAGCCCATTTGATCTTTCGGAAAATCTTCTCAGATTGTCGCTCTATCGCACCGTCGCTGGGGCCGTTGTCAATGTTGTCCTAAACTGCCTCCTTATTCCCCGCTATTCGGCGCTCGGGGCGGCAATTGCCACAGTTCTCTCTTATGCTGTGTCGGCGTTTATCGCCAATGCTTTCGATGCACGCACTCGCCCGATCTTCTTCTTGCAGCTCCGGTCTGTTGTACCGAGATACATTCTTGGAGCACCGTGAAATCATTTGTTAAGCGCCTCATACCAAAGCAGATGCTCAGTGGCATTCGCCAACTATGGTTCACGACTTATTCCCGCGAATCTTTCTCTCAGGAAGGAGAGGATCTCATTCTTGAGCGCTTTCTCGAGAATAAAAAAGCGGGATTTTATGTCGATGTGGGTGCGCATCATCCAATGCGATTTTCAAACACTTATCGCCTCTATCTTAGTGGGTGGCGAGGCCTTAACATCGATGCCAACCCTGGGAGCATGAGGATGTTTAGGCGTTCGCGTCCCAGAGACATTAATGTTGAAGCGGCAGTTTCGCAGGGGAATCGAGTACTCAGGTATTACGTCTTCAATGAGCCCGCGCTAAATACCTTCGACAGAGAGCGTGCTCTCCGGATTACAGGAGGAGATTACCGGATTGTGAAGGAATTGAACATTACGACACAGCCCCTGTGGGAGCTGCTCGATCGATACGTACCGAAAGATACGACGATCGACTTACTTACGATCGATGTCGAAGGATTTGACTATGACGTCTTACTATCGAACGATTGGAACCGCTACACCCCTGAATTCATACTTGTCGAGTGCCTCGACATATCTACGCTCGATCAAACGTACCAAGACCCAGCAGCAAGGCTTCTTGCAGCCCAGAACTATTCGATGGTTGCCAAAACCCTGAATAGCACTCTCTTCAAACGAGTTCTCTCAGATGGTAGCTCGGCGACACGGGTAGCTTCATCCTAACTGGCAGTCGGAGTCATGCTAGGAGACATTGATGACGGAGAGCGACCCGAGAAAGGGTTAACAATTGTCATCAATATTTCAAAGACCGTCCGTTGCTAAGGTTGAGATATGCGTCCCAAGGCAGTTTTTATTCTTGATTCATCTTACCCGAGCGTTGACGTTGCCCTGCCAATAGACGACAAGAGGCGTCATATTGTCGTGTCCAATCGGCGAATCGAGCCGCCGCCCGGTCATAGCGGTCTGCAACTGGATGAAGAGTCGAACTTCACTTCCATATTGGCAAATCTTCGATCGCTGCGCGCCGCTTGGGCCGAAATGGAGGGAGGAACGTCCATTGTAATCGCGGCTCCTAGTGTACGGCCCGAACAATTATTGCTGAATTCGATATATTCGCTATCTCTCGGTCGAGATATCCGCTTTTTTGATGGGTTGATTTGTCAGCCGATGCTTCACGCTTGGAGGAGACTTCTAAAAGCGACCATCGTTGGTTCCGCGCGATGCGTTCTCGGCGGCCTGAGACTCAGGTTGATGACAGCCCTTTTTGACCGCAGAGTGCGAACATTCTCCGGTGCCTCGACTCCCGAAGGGAGATTATTCGGACTATTTACCAGTTCCAGAAGTTTCTCCCTCCCCCCAGACAAAGTCACTTTTAGGGAGGATGGCAAATCACTATATGGTGATCACTCTTGCGGGTGGTATCTGCCGGCGTTTTCTGGCCGGCGGCAGCGTTACAGTGTGCAAACAAGCCGCCATCGTATGCGAGGAGTAAGCCTGCACGTCGAGGAGATCGATAACTCCGAAGTATCGTCCGTGTTCGTGGATGGACGAATCCTAGACTATCCGTATTTCCTCGGCAAAGCGCGTCACCGATTTAAGTACCCGGTTTCGCGCCGCTTGGGCATCAAGACCGCCGATCGAGGGATTTGCCTATTGGCTTACACTAGCGGGTATTACCATTGGCTGCTGGAAGGTATCCCGAGAGTCCTAGACTTGCTCGACGACGGTTTCGACTTCGATGAATATCCCCTGATTTTGCCTCCACTCGCTCCTTTTCAGCGTCAGACTCTCGAAGTACTTGGCATCGACCCCGATCGCCAGGTGATCACGGTCGATATAGGGGAATGGTGCCATGTGGATCATTGCGTCTTGCCAACCGCAAATTTTCCCTTCGGTGCGCGGGAACTCGAGGATCCTTCGGGCCAGCCAGACCGTGCCTTGCTGCTGCGGATCCGCGATCGCCTGATGGAACGGCTTGTCTCCACAGATTCAGTAGATACCCAGGCGCCCAGGAAGCTTTACATCAGCCGGGCTAAGGCCCGCACGCGAAAATTCAACGCGGAGACCGAGTCCGCTGTCACTTCCATATTAGGCCTTGCCGGCTTTGAACGTGTCTGTCTTGAAGACTTGACTTGGCCCGCCCAGGTCCATCTACTCGCAAAGGCGGAGTTCATTGTGGGCTTGCATGGCGCCGGGTTAGCAAACATTCTTTTTGCAAACGCGAAAGCACTCCTCGAATTCCACAACCCTCTGGAAGCGCGGCCTTACTTCGCTGTAATGGCACGCGAACTCGATATTAGATACACGTATATCATCGGTTCCCTTGTAGGCGATTCGCCTACATTTGACAATATCGCGATTGATCTAGACGTCGTAGAGAGGATGGTTGAGCGGTTGGCGGAGATCAATTTGGAAAGGCAGTAGGTCGAAATTGACTTGCTGAGGTTCTCATGGCGCCAGAGCAGGTGACACGGCGATCTCCACGGACTTTTGCCTGCCACAGCAGAGCTTCAACTGGCATTCTGGTTCAATGGTCCTTAGGCACCCGCGGCACAGTGATTTCCCCACCGCGAAGACGTACGCTGTGCGGCTGTCGCTCAACAAGGAGATCAACTTGCGGAGTTTTTTCGAATGCTGAGATCCATACTCAAACGCGCGATTCGTAGTCTCGGTTTCGATCTTCATCGCTACCGTCCCGCCAGTTCCGATGACGCCCGCTTCATTGCAATGCTGGCTGCACACCAAGTGAATCTGATCTTCGATATCGGTGCCAATCAGGGCCAATTTGGCCACTCTCTTCGCAACATCGGTTTCCGGGGACGCATCGTGTCCTTTGAGCCCCTCACCGCGGCGCGGAAAATCTTGCTCGAGGCCAGTCGAAAAGATCCGCTGTGGGAGATCGCGCCTCGCGCTGCAATCGGGAATCAAGATGGCGAAATTAATCTTCATGTCGCGGGCAATTCCGAAAGTAGCTCGGTATTAAACATGCTCGACAATCACGTGAACGCAGCGCCGGAGTCGGCCTATGTTGGGACTGAGAAGTCCCCCTTGCGGCGGTTGGATACCTTGGCGGCGCACTATGTTCATTCAGATTCCAGGCTCTTCATGAAAATCGATACGCAAGGGTACGAAGCCCAGGTATTGGAAGGTGGACCCAGCCTGCTGGGAAAAGCCATTGGCCTGCAATTGGAACTTTCCTTGATTCCGCTCTATGAGGAACAGCCTTTGTTCGACGAAATGCTGGTCAAACTCAAGGTCATTGGGTTTCAACTCTGGGACATGTCGCCAGTGTTTGTGGATCCGCGCAGCAGCAGGTTGCTGCAGGTTGATGCAACATTCTTTCGGGGATAAACGGTCACCGCCTTGACGTCGATCGCTTACTTCTCCCAGAAACCATGATGCATGCTGAGACGCCGCTTCATACCGGCGCTTAGACGTGACTCAACGCGTCCGAGGCGATAGCCCGACCACTTCAGGACCGTCCTTACCAAGGCAGATGGAATCAGGGCGCGATCGTTTGCCCACAGGTAAGCTAGTTCCGAGACGACAAAACGCCGTCCCTCCCCACCAGCTCTCCCAAATTGGTCCAGCAACAACGCCTCGCGTGAATGCAATACGCCGGTGTCGAAATACCTTCTGAATTCCTGAAGCCACGAATACGCATGGGAGTGATAAACCTCCGCATCTGCCGCGTATGCAATCTTCCAACCCATCATCAATAGATGCGCAGCCGTTATCGTGTCTTCCCCAAGAATCACGTCATCGGGAAATCCCCCAACGGCCTCAAGTGCGCACCCGCGGTACGCAGCAAACGAGTTTGAAATGAAAATAGCTTTGAAGCCCAACGTTTCCCGGCTCTCGAATGTGCGGACACTGGAATTCGCCGAATAGTTGAACAATCGCGCGTGGGTTTCAATTGCATTCGCGCCGCGGCGAGGTAACTGACGGCCGAAGGCCGCACCAACAAGCGGATCGTCGAACGTTCTCAAGAGGGCCTGCAGGGAATTGGGCGAGGCCAGGATCGCATCTTGAGTCAGAAAAACTATAACTGCTGCATTATTCACATGCTGAACCGCCCATTGTCGCGTTCCGCCATGATTAAAATTGGCCCGCGAAATCTTAGTAATGAGAAACCCACTCGACTGTGCGAGTTCGACGGTGCAATCTGTGGATTCCGAGTCCACGATCAGCACCTGATCCGGGGCAGACTGTTGTGCCTTAATGGCACCGGCGAGAGCCGGCCAATCGGAGGCCGCATTGAGAGTAGGGATAATGAGCGCAACTGGACCGTGAGACGACATTCCTCCCCATTCTACTCAAGTGTCTAGGAGTTCTTCGAAGCCCTCAGTCGGCCGAAGTTTAGCCTCCTCTACTTGTGCCGCGAACTTAGCACCATCGCCAACAACTCCACTATGGTGGCTCATTTCGTTCAGAAATCAGAAACTCAGCGGAAGAGGAGCAATCTCAAGCGACAGAAATCGAATTTTCGACCCTCGCTACCGACTGGCGCTTGCGCCGCATTCCTGCTTTCGCGCTTTCCAGTCGCTGTGGCTCTTGATCCTTACTACTGAACGATCGAGACTGTTAGGTTGACAAACTTGACGTTGGATCCGGAGGTTGCGGTTACGGTGACGTTCGAAACTCCCGCCGGGGTGACATTAGATTTTGTGTGGCTGCTTCCGCATCCCACAACCGCACTCAGAGCCGCTGCCAGTAGAAACCAACAGAGCAGTCCCAAGATAGTGTGAATTCCGCGTCGAAAGCGACGGAGAAAACCTCCGAGACCCAGCGCGACAAGGCCAGCATAACTAATGCTCGATGGCCACTGAAGGTGGCTGGTCTGCACGTTTGTAGCGATAGTCACAGTCGTTGTAGCAACGCTGGCTCCGGGATTGACTGACTGCGGGGAGAAGGCGCAGGTTGCGTATAGCGGAAGGCCAGAACAGCTGAATTCCACTGCGGCGCTGAAGCCCCCTACCGGTGTAAGCGAAATCGTAGTGGATCCAGTCTGGCCCTGCTTTATGGTAAGGCTCGTGCTACTCGAGGAGACGCCGAACGATGGGGCCTCAGTGATGATCACGCTAACGGCGCTAGAGGTCGAGCTTGGGAAGGGGGTTGTACCTGCAAAGACAGCCTGAATTGAGTCCGTTCCGATGGGCAAATCATTCACAACCAGGACGGCTGTGCCGGAGGAATCCACGGCGGAAGAACCGATGGCAAACCCATTGGACGAGAAGGTGACCGTACCCGATGGTGTTCCCTGGGCTGCAGTGACCACCGCGGTGAGGGTCACCGCCGTGCCTGCTGGAGCGGTGGCGGCAGAGGCGGTGAGAGCCGTCGTAGTATGGTTCTCCAGCAAGTTCACTGTGTACAGGGTGGGATTGATCGTGAACTGAAGGACGTTACTGATATCTTGCGTGGTAATTTCAAACGTGAATTTGCCATCGGCACTCAAACTGGCCTGGGTCGGAGCGGTGCCACCGTATACGTAGAAGGTCCTGGTAGGGGTGATCGGATTTTCTACCGAGGCGACTGTGCGAAGTGTGGCCGTAGCTTGGTCGAAGAACAAAAGACCAACGGGATGCAGGCCTCCTGCCCAACCGTAGTGGCCCAGCCAGCCCGTCGCGAAGACAACATAATCACCGCGCACAGCAAAGCTGCTGCAAACGGCGAGTGGACCTGTTCCGGACAGGTCGACCGTTCCTGGGGTTCCAAGCTGCGGGTGGTCTGTCGCAATAACCTTCTCGACAGATCCGCCAGGTCGAATCCTGAAGATGCCGCTGTAGTTGCCACTATTGATGGTCGTATCAGTCAGCGTGATGGTTGCCGAGAAGTAGACGTATCCCGAATCGATCACAGTTGAGCTGGCGACGTAGTCCTCCATGATACTGCCCATCGAGGGTTGGCCGGGAAGGATGCTGTTCGCCGCCACTCCAGGTGCTCCAAGGTCGAGGATCGTGTTGTTGCACGACAAAGTTGCGCCGCTGTTCTCGAGCAGCAGCAGGTGATTGTTTGTAGAGAGAGCCCAGATGGCAAAGATGGTTCCGTCGGTGGCGAAGTTACTGATTCGCGTGCAGCCCGAGAGCGAATTGGTGTCGATTACACTGGAGAGAGTTCCCGAGGGAGAGAGATTCATGACCGCAAGATCGCGCTGTGGGGCGGCGTTCGAGGTCGGGTTCGCTGTGAATGTGGCTCCTCCCGATGCATCCACAAACAGGTTGCTCCCGATTCCAGGGATGGGCAAGCCGAAGTAGTTAAGGAACGGCGCCGCCTGCAGTTCCTGCGGCAGCGCGGCAGAGCCAACACTCCTGCCGGACGAGTCCTGCAAAGTGCTGTCCACGATGGTGTGGATTGATCCGCCGGTGACAGGAATGGAAAAGTACCCAGAACCCGTGGCGGACAGGGCTCCGAAGTAGACGACGTTGTTGACCAACTGGGGAACGCCAAACGCGGTGTAGCTAGTGGCTGCCCCTAATCCATCCGGAAGAGCAACCCCCGCAGGTACCAAATTGGTTGCAGTTCCCCCTACGAAGGGGATGACGACAATGTCCCCCGTTGTGTCGGTTGTCACAACATTAGTTCCGTCAGTGGCTGGTCTCGGCTGAGCATTCGTGGAGAGGGTATTGAGGGTATAGTTCTGCGCCGCGGCGGAAGTAGAAAACCACGATGCACCCCACAACACCGAACACATCGCTAGCCTGAGAATTCCTCTTCTTGAGGACTTACACGATTCAATGCGTGGGACGAGCAAACGTAACGTCATGAGTCGTCCTGCGATTGTTGAGACGTATTAGAGCATCGGCGAAGAGCAATTACAAGGTGTTTACTATAGGCTAAATACCTGTCGTTCGACGTGGTGATAACTTGAGAACCAAGCGCGAATCCCCGAATAGGATACATCCGACGTAGCATGATCTTTGGGAGGTCACGAAAGCCAAATAGTTACGATTTCTTGGCGAGCAGTTAATTCTGCATCGGCATCCATCCCGTAGGCAGCGCTATCGGCTGTATCTGGCTGATGAATTGATCAGTCCTGAACTGACCATCTGCAAGGATCAATGAAAAGTAATTCTCGACTCGGCTGGAATCGGAGGCTCGCTCCTCATGCGCAGCGGCTTTCTTTTGTCGTCTTCTATGCGATGTTTGCCAACATTCCATTTTGGATGGCAAGCCGCTCACTCGGCATGCTGCCCCTCGGATGGCTTTGCCTTGAATATGTGGGACTGGGCCTTCTGGCTCTTGTTGTTCCGCGGATCGTCGCTGAGGTCTTCCTCCTGTTGGTCGTCGGTGCGGATCTGACCAGCGGGGTGAGCAAGACATATTACCTGTCGCCGATGGAATGCCTAGCTAATCTCCGTTCGTTGCTCGATCTCCCAGGGGCAAGGCAATTCAGCGTCGTTGTCATCCTTGTCCTAACGCTGTCGGTTGTAGCGATCGCGGCATGGATTCCGATGACAATGATTCGCGGAAGATATCGCTCCTATGCCGCTGCGAGCCTGGTGTTTTTTGCAGCCATCGCGATATGCATCGACGGCCTAACAGTAGTTCGCGAGACGCGGCATTTCCCCAATCCTTTCCGAATGGCGAGGCCGAGCGATGTGAACAAATTTAGCGGTCTGAAAAATCTATGGATCTCTCGTTACCCCATTATTCGATTGGTGCGCAATGAAATGCTTTTTGGCGGAATTCGCGACACCGCGGGTACCGCCCGGGCAGATATTCTGACCGCGCCGAGTGCCTCGACCGTCGCCCTCCAATTCGTAAGACCCGGTTTGGCCGACCGACGTCAAGAGAAGCCCAATCTCGTCCTCATCTTGGTCGAGTCATGGGGTCTCGAGACGGATTTGCTTGTCCGTGGCTCTCTGGTCCAACCCTATTTCCAACCGGATCTTCTCGGTCGGTACAAGGTCATCGAGGGCACTGTGCCCTTCTATGGATCCACAGTTGCAGGCGAGGCACGGGAGCTGTGCAGCAGCATGATCGGGTCTCACATAATGAACAGCTCCGCGCACCAGTTGCTGGGTTGTCTGCCCGACTGTCTTTCTACGCTGGGATACTACGACGTGGCGGTCCACGGCATGAGTGGAAATATGTTTAACCGGTTAACTTGGTACGGCAGAGTCGGATTTCAGGAGACGTGGTTTAAAGACCGGTTTCAGCAGCAAGGGTTGCCGGATTGCGAGGGCGCATTCGACGGAACATGCGATGCCGCCATCGCCGAATGGATCGGCCGTCGGCTGGAAATAAAGAGCGCGAAACCGAGTTTCCTGTACTGGGTAACTTTAAACTCTCATTTGCCGGTTCCTGTCCCGGCCACGCTTCCTGCCGGGGCCTCATGCTCACTTACCCCACTCCTTTCAAGGCAGCCCGCATTCTGTTCCTGTACCAGCTCGTATTCAATGTTCATCGTTCCATTTCCCGACTCGCCATGACCAAGCTTGCTCGCCCGACGGTCTTCGTCGTCGTTGGCGATCATGCCCCACCCTTTTCCAATCCCGCGTCGCGAAACCAATTCTCAAGCACCGTCGTTCCTTACGTCGTGCTGGCGCCTCACCCAACGACGGGCGATAATTGAATTCCTATCAGCGGAATGCTAGATTTTGTAGGAACGCGCGGAATCCAATAGAACTGGATGGCTTAGGAATGCGGGAACCGGGCGCCCGATTGCACAGCGGAACCGTCACGACTGTTCATGGTTTCGTCGGTGTCTGGCGCCACCCAGCCCGCCCGTGTCAACCGTCGATCTTCCTGGGCCTACGCTTGATCACTCTCGCAATCCCACAAACAACTACACTGGAATTGCGGAGACTTCCGGCAAATCAATCGCTCCAGGAGTTGTCATGCAACCTGTTTTGACCACCCAAACCGGCGGCAGACGAATCAGGGGAATCTTAGCCAGCGGCAGTGCGGAATATCCTCTGGTAACCGTGATCACAGCCGTCTTCAATGGAAGGCAACACTTGGCGCAATGCATAGAAAGCGTCATGGGCCAAGGCTACCCAAATCTCGAGCACGTTATCATAGACGGTGGCTCGAGTGACGGCACGCTCGATGTGCTTCGCACCTACGAAGATCGCATTGCCTTCTGGCAGAGTGAACCTGACACCGGCGTATATGACGCTTGGAACAAGGGCCTGTTACTGGCTAAGGGAGAGTGGATCGCCTTCCTTGGCGCTGATGACGCATATCTGCCAAACGCGGTTGCAGCCTATATGGACCTTGCACGGAACAATGCTGATGCGGACTACCTGAGCTCCCAGATAGAATGGCTTCATCCGTCGGGCCAGTCAAGAACGATGGGCGGCCCGTGGCGATGGCCGCTGTTCAGGAGACGTATGTGCAGCGCCCACGTGGGAAGTATGCACAGCAAGCGCCTCTTTGACCTCTATGGCCGATTTGACCCGTCATACCGTATTACTGGCGACTATGAATTCCTGCTACGCTCCCGCGCCGCCTTGCGTGCTGCCTTCCTGCCAATGGTCACCGTCAGCATGAGATCTGGCGGCGTCAGCGATTCGACCTTAGCGCTGCGCGAGGCGAGTCGCGCCAAGATTCAAACCGGAGGCCTGTTGCGCCGGATCGCGCTCTTCGACCTCGGCGTCGGCATCCTCAAGTATCGCTTGCGAAGTCTGCTGCGCTTCACCCTTCGCGGCGCCGGTTGACTGAGGCAGATTGTCACGCCACACAAGCCATTCGGACCGCGGCGAATATTCAAGCCCACTCGAGCCGCACGCCCCGATTATGAACGCAGCATATCTCGGCAGGCAGTTCACCGAAGGCGTAGACTCGAAGCTGATCATGGCGACCACTTCACACTTATTCCCCAATCACTTGCCACTCGCGGTAATGGCGTCATTTCCCGCCCGGGACACGCTCTCTAATTCGGGCCACATCCAAAAGGGAGCTACCATCGCTAACGATGTCTTGATCACAACCACGATGACAGCGTCCGGTGCTGCGATGGTCGAGCCCACATCGGTATTCGGTGCGGAAACCGTTCTGATCCGGTTCTTTCCACTTCAATCGGGGCGTATCCGGAGAGTCGTTACAAGCCGATGATTCGCAAAAAGACCATGATCAACCGGATTCTCTACGCAATCCTGGTTTGGTGCGTCTTCTCTTTCAAGATTGTCCTCGTGAGTATGGGGGGCTCCGGCATTCGCGTTGACGACGTGCTGGTCTTTTTCGCGTTCGGTCTTCTTCTCGTCGGCGGGGATTTATGGAAGGTCAAGCGATCACGACCCTTCAACATATACTTGGCATTCGTTGGCGTGAACCTGATATCGGCACTCTGGGGCTCTGTGCAGGGCCGAATCGGCGCGCCCGTCGCCCTTCTCTTTGTCGCGCGAATGACCCAGTACATGATTTTCTATTACATCGGATATCGCATCGCCCGAAGCGGTCGAAGCATTACATCGATGCTGAAATATTACTTGGCAGCCCTCACCATCGCCGTGCCTCTGCAAATGCTCGGACTCCTCCCCGTAGCAGGTGACTTTAGCGGCATCACCAGTCGCGCTGTAGGAAACACCAACGGCCCCTACGAATTGGCTGCCGTTGCCGCCTTTCTCTTGTGCTATCTGGGCTATCAGGAAAAGAAGAAAATCAGCGGCGTTGCCGCCATACTTCTCGTCATCCTTTCGGCCTCGCGGGTTACCTCTGTCGCCGCTGCATTCAGCGTCATCAGAATGATCCTCACGCGCTTCAGTCGCGCTCGAATTATCGGCTTCACAGTCTTTGCGTCCGTGGCGGTCTGTGCCGCCGTCCTTGCGACGCGCCACAATGTGGATGCCTCTCCCCAATCCCAGGTCGGCCTTGTCGGCCGGCTGTCCAGCGCGGCCTCTGGTCTCTCCGTGGACTCTTTAAGTGCTGCCTACGGATTAGCTCCCGTCTACCGCAACTCTCCCGACTACATCGATGGGGCCTTCCAATCCGCGGACGAAGATGCGCTCGCGAGCGAGGGGGATACCAGCGGCTTAATTAGACTCTTTCGGTGGACTACTCTGATCAAATCCACTCTCAGCAGGGCTGACTCAATTCTTGTCGGTCTGGGGCCTTCCTTCGGCTCCTCTGCTGTCGATGGCTACTTCGTGCGAGTGTTTATCGAAACCGGCGTAACCGGGTTATTGATGTTTTGTTGGTTTGCCCGTGTCATCCTGTTTCAGCAAGTCAAGTCCTCGTGGCCGTTTCGCGAATACGTCTTCATCATGCTGGCCACAGCCTGCTTTATTGATATCTTCGTAAGCTACAAACCCATG
>Ga0207100_1160_pt1 | contig 14574 bp, 11 predicted proteins | sample Alteio_BWMinHeat_82_FD_153520 | JGI IMG/M metagenome (GOLD analysis project Ga0207100, IMG submission 153520) | Enriched cells from forest soil in Barre Woods Harvard Forest LTER site, Petersham, Massachusetts, United States -... | ecosystem: Environmental > Terrestrial > Soil > Temperate forest >...
GGAAACAAATAAACACCGCGCGGTTCAAACCGACTATAGTAGAGGGAAACAGTAGAAGGAAACGCTCTAACCTGACGCGGCGGGCCGTCTCGACCGGAGTGCGGATTATGTTGAGAGTCTGCCCAGATTGGGGTAAAAGCGTCTGCTGCATGGTGTCACTAAACGGAGCTGTGCCATGGCGACGATTTCCGAGGTGTGTGTCCCTATCGATCAAGTCATTGATCGATCGCAAGTCGCGGTGGTAATCCCGACGTGCAACGCGGGCAGGTTCTGGACAGATTTGAATCATGGGTTGCGGATGCAGGGGCTGTCAGCGAGCCAGGTCCTGATCCTGGATTCCAGTTCCGATGATGGAACGCGGGAACTTGCGGCGGCCGAGGGCTATGAAGTCTATCGCATCGAACGCCGTGATTTCAATCATGGTGGGACCCGAAAGCTTGCACTTAGCCTGGTGCCATGGGCCAGCGTGGTGGTGTATCTGACCCAGGACGCGATTCTGGCAAGCCCTGATTCGCTGAATCTTCTGTTATCAGCTTTCGAGGACAGAACCGTGGCGGCGGCCTATGGCCGGCAGTTGCCGAGGCCGGGCGCCGGTCCGATCGAGGCCCACGCGAGGCTGTTCAACTACCCACCGCACAGTAGTGTCCGCGACTTTGAAAGCCGCCACACACTGGGAATCAAGGCGGCGTTTTTGTCTAACAGTTTCTCTGCCTACCGGGTGAACGAGTTGCAGGAGGTAGGGGGCTTTCCCTCGGACGTGATCATGGCGGAGGACGCCATTGTGGCAGGAAGATTGTTGATGGCAGGCTGGAAGACAGCCTATGTTGCAGAGGCGCAGGCTTATCATTCTCATCCATTCAGCATTGCGCAAGAATTTCGGCGCTACTTTGATACGGGCGTCTATCACAGGGGGGAAAAGTGGCTAAGGGATGAATTTGGCGATCCGGGTGGCGAAGGCAAGCGGTTTGTCCTGTCAGAACTTTCCTACCTGATTCCGCGCCACCTGCATCTTGTGCCTTACGCCATGCTCCGTACTGTGTCCAAGGCGATTGGGTATCAGCTTGGTTTCCGCAAGTCGGCGCTGAGCGTCAGATGGTCCCGGAGGTTCTCGTATCATAAGAGTTACTGGGATAACAGGACGGCGCACTAATCGCCAAATCTTGTATCCCTCAATCTGGGCCGTATCGAACAAGCGCCAAGGAAGCGTAGGAAGCCAGACTTTTGATGAAAACGGTTGTTCTATTCGGCGGCACCGGGTTTATAGGAACCCATCTGACGCAGCACTTCCTGAAGCATAATCTGGCCGAGACTATCTTCGTCGTCGATCTGCTTGGTCCCCGCGAATCTCCGTACACTCAGTTGCTTCAGTCTGGGCTGAGTTCGGGGCGAGTCGTTTTTGTAGCACACGATGTCCGAAAGCCTGTTCCGCCGGACCTACTACCAGATCACGCCGATCTGATCTTCAATCTGTCGGCGGTCCACCGGGAGCCGGGACATTTCCCCCGCGAATATTTTGAGACCAACTTGCTCGGCGCTGAGAATGTATGCTCATGGGCGAACCGCGTGGGGTGCGAGACTCTGGTTTTCACGAGCAGCATTTCACCGTATGGGCCTTCGGAAGAAGAGAAGACCGAGAGTTCACTGCCGGTTCCTGAGACCGCATATGGAAGTTCAAAGCTTGTGGCAGAGAAAATCCATATGGCGTGGCAGTGCGGGAAGGCGAGCAGGAAGCTTTTGATTCTCCGCCCGGGTGTAGTGTTTGGTCCCGGGGAAGGTGGCAATGTTACCCGGCTTGTGCGCAGTTTGGTCAAGGGCTATTTCGTTTATATGGGCAATCGACAGACGATCAAGGCCGCCGGCTACGTGAAAGAGCTTTGTCTTGTCGCAATGTTCGGTCTGAAGGTGCTGGGCAGCTCTGATGATTCTGTTTTGTTGCTGAACTTTACCGCTGATCCTCCGCCGAGCATAGAACAGATGGTGAACGCCATTCTGAAGACGGCTGGCAAGAGACGGTCTCTGCTTAGCCTTCCGCGGACGCTTGTTCTGGGCTTGTCTTTTCCGCTGACGGCAGTCGAGCGCATATTTGGGGTTAAGATGCCGATTAATCCAGCGCGCGTCCGAAAACTGGTTCGCTCGAACAATGTGTTGCCCGAGCGACTAATATCTCTTGGCTATGAGTTTAGTTACACCTTAGAGTCGGCATTTTGTGACTGGAAAAGCGAAGTGCCGCAGGACTTTTCGAAATGATTTGCAGCGGCATTTGTAGTAGGCAACTCGAACCGCTGACTCTGATTGATGAAGCGGTGGGTTACAATAGACTTGCCACTGCGTAGCTGCTTGGATGTCGCCGCGCAGCCCCGCACGTCACATTCCGGTGATTCGAATTGTTTTGCCAAATGCTGGCTGGGGTGAGCTGGGCGATAGATATGGTTTCGCTCCAATTTCCCTCGAAGGACGGGGACCACGCGCATGTCCGCTTTCCCGGATTCTGAAACTCATGTGCCGACATTGTATGCATCGGGACTCTCTCGTGTTCAATTCGCCGGCCTAAGTACCACGCTTGCGGTGCTTGGAATATCGACAGTCTGGCCGACGGTCGTGTCCTTGTGGACAATGTGGACGACTGACGGCATCAAGTCAATCGGTATGGTGATTCCGCTGGTAAGCCTGATTCTCATCCTCCGGGTGTGGAGATCACTTGGCTGGGAGATGGAGGGATCTTGGTGGGGCTTGCCAATTCTGCTGGTCACGATGGTTGCGGGCCGAGTTCAAGCGGACGCGAACCTGGTGCTGGTTTTTTCGCCACAGATGTCCAGGGTGTTCCCACCGGCCGCACTGGTTGTGCTTGCTTATGGTGCGGGCATAGTTCTGCTGTTTGGCGGCACCCGACTATTTCGAGCAGCTCTTTTTCCGATTCTGCTGTTGTGGTTTGTCAATCCGATTCCACATATTTTCAATTTGCTAGTCGATCTTCCGTTGCAACGCGCGTCAGCGCATATAGCGCGTGCGTTTGCGATGGATATGGGGCATTCCCTAACGCCGGACCATCTCCGACTGATGTTCACCCCTGATTTTGGTATGTTCATTGCTCCTGGCTGTAATGGCGTTCGCGGATCCGTGACTATGGGGTTTATTGCGCTCATTGCGGGTTATCTCTACCGATTTCGCTGGTATGCGAATGGGCTTGTTGTCATGGCAGCGATTTTGCTCGGATATCTATTCAACCTAATCAGACTCTGCCTGCTCGTGGTGTACTACGTTGTTGCACTGCACTTTACGTCGCTTCAGGATAAGGCAGAGAATGCTGATTACTTGATCGGGGCTGCACTTTTTCTTGTGGCCACGCTTCTTCTGTTTGCGGCGATACATCGCCTTCGGGAAGCAAGCAATCCTACCGTTCCTCAAGTATCCGAGGTGATTCCGGACGAATCGCTGGGCGATGCTCCTCGATTTCGGTATGCGCGGCTTGCGGCGATGGGAGGGGTAGTACTGCTCGGTCTGGCGGGAGTGGCCCGCTCGGAATCGACAATTCATTCCTCCGCGACGCGGGCGGCAGGATTGGAGGCCAAGCAGTTTCCGCAGCACATCGGCAGCTATACGCTTGTGCGCACTTGGAACGAGACTCTGTCCACTGGGCCGGTTGTCTACGTGTGGGCCCAATATGCACCAGTGAACGGCGGGAGATCAGTAGCCATCGGGGTATCGCCTGTGCTCGGATGGCACGATCCTCTCATCTGTCACTCCATTCGAGGCGAGAACCCGCTGTGGCAAGGAGAACTTACGGTCGGGACCGCGGATGTTGCTTCAACGAGGTTCAGTTCTGCTTTCTACAACGATGGCGTCAGCCAGTACCTCGAAGCATCTACGCAGTGCGACGGTCGATCTTGTGGTGAATTCGCCAGCGAACGCACCCACTTCGGGTTTGTCTACAGTCGTCCCGACCCAAAGTCATTTCTTAGCGATGATCCTCATCGACCAATCCGCGTATTGCTTCGCGCGGAGATGCTGGACCTTGTCGTCTCCGCTGATACAGCCCGGGTGGGGTTGACGCAAGATCTGCGTGCTTTTCTCGCCTCAGTGAGGTTAGACGACCTGACCCGTCAATAAGGGCGTGGCCGCAGCCATCGGAGAGCCAACGCGAGAATCAACTGTACCCTGACCCTAATCTGCATTCGCAGGTTGTGGCGCTTGCTAAAGTTACTTGCATGGCGACGGTAATAGAGCAAAGGCTCATCAAGATACACGGTCATTCCGCCAGTCAGTTCGTTACGAGCACCGATCCACGCGTCGTGTAAAAACCCCTTGCGCTTGGGGAAGGGCAGAATCTTCGGTAGGAGCGAAGATCGGAATGCCATAGCCGACCCCTGGAACCTATTTCGAACCAGGTTCGGAAGCAAGGCGGGGGTGAATCTTCGGCCCTTTGTATAGTCCCGACTATCGAGCGGATGGCCGTCTTGGTCGATGAGTGCTATTCCGGTGGCGACTACCTGTGCCTGCGGATTCTCAGCAAATGCTCTAAGCACCCTCGCCACTTTGTTCGGAGCCCATATGTCGTCGCCATCGCTAAGGAAGAGGATGTCGCCTGCTGCGTTTCGCATTGCCTCCTCAAAGGTCGCCACAACACCCTGATTCTCGTCGTGTTCGATTAACTTGATCCGGGGATCATTGAACTCGACGATTCGTTCTTTCGTCCGGTCTGATGACGCGTCATCGACGACGACTAGCTCGTCTTGTTCACTTAGCTGTGGCAGAATTGAGGCGATTTGTTCCTGAATGTATCGATCGCCATTGTATGAAGCCATGCAAACCGAAATATGTGGCTTTAGAACTCCAATACCTTCTAAAACCTTCAAATTGGTCATCCTTAGCAAAAACGGCCACAAGCATCTTCAGGAGGCCTCAAAACATAATATCAGACACTTTGAGACCGTCTTTGAGTTGAGGATCGGGGAAGAACCAGTCAGGGAGCGTTTACAAAACAGCAAAAGCCGTCACAGCTAGGCCTTCTGGACGGCAGGACCTTACGTTTTTCTTGGGCGTCTGGCAAAACAGAAGAAACTATGCGTGTTGTTTAGCCTCGTTGCATCGATTCCAGTTGGAAGGGTGTCCCCTTGCTCCCGAAGAGCCAGCGCTTGTCTCGCATCTCCAATTACATCGAAAGTGCCATCGCCTGAAGTTGAGGTTCTTCACATCCATTTCGAGGTAGTTGATCCCCGGATAATGCTTTTTTGCCCAACGGAGGGCAGCGGCTCGGCGAGGACAAGAAACTTCTCTTGGCCACGGGCTCGCGCTGGAGCGAGAACATTTTCGTGGATGGGTCGTACCTATTTGGGCTTGCGAAGGACAATCGTCGCATAGCTACAGAGTTGCGGTATCGGATAGTTAAGCAATCGCTTAGACTTCCATCTTTCTATGCGGTCAAGCACGGGGAGTCTCTTATAGTATGGATGGCCGAAATATCCGCTATAGCGTAGTACCTCGAATCCCAGACTTTGAAAACGTTGAAGCATAGACCTGCTTGGCCCCCGGCTCCAACTGTAGTATGCAGGAAACTTTCCATGACGATGCCGGTCAGTCCGCGGATTGAAAAGGGTAAGGGCTATGTCGGCGATTGATTCCGGCAGAAGTCGGTTAGCGGCAAAGGGGAGGGTCCAAAGGGTCGAGAAGCAATGAGCAGAGATGCCGCCCGGCCGCAGCAACCTGTAGAGGTTGCTATGGTACTGACGGCCGTCTTTGATATGTTCCGCCACCATGCGGGAGACCACGCAGTCGAAACTTGCGACAAGCGCGGGATCGAGATTCTTGGTTGACAGATCGAGGACTAGAGGTTCGAAGGCGGCATCAGCCTTTGCCAACTCCTCGGGGCTGAGATCGCTGGTGACGTAGGAAAGACCGTTCGCCTGCACGTAATCAGGAGCAAGCGTGGGGTTTGCGCCCGAGCCGATTTCGAGAATGCGTTTAGAGCCGTGTTCTGTAAACAAGGACTGGAACAGGCCAGGCGCGCCGCCCCATCCCTGGAATTCATCTACTGAGTCGTACGACACTACCATGTCAGAGGCTGCCTTTCATCCGGTGAAGCAAATTCGGCGGAATAACTCCAACACCCAGCGGCTAGACACTGGGGGAGAGCGATCACACAGGGCATCGGCGACTCAGGCTCACCGGACGACAGCACTACGAGGCTAAAGCACACTGACATAAGACCAACTCATCTCGAAGCTTGATAGTTTATTGTATCTCTTCTGAATTTATCGTCCGCGTTCTGACGTCTACGCTTCAAGCCAACGTCGATGCCCCTCGCTATCTCTCTTAGATAAGATCCGTAGGCAGTAAGGCCGCCTATGATCTTAAATCGCTTGAGCCCCCTGAGAATCAGCCTTAAGACGGTTCCGGCGACTCTTCCTGCCGAACCATACTCCACGGCAAAACAGCTTTCGAAAAAAGCGATACCCCTGATTCGTGCCAACGATATCTTTCCGGAAACCAATGAAAGGTCATGACGAACGTTGACGCCCAGACGTCTGACGGTCCAACCACGCCGTTGCGCCGACTCATAAATCCACGAATCAAGGCAGTCTAGCCAGTAGAATGGCTCGAATCCTCCGATGGCTTCGATGCAATCAATACTAACGACTGAAAAAGAATTAATCGCATAAAGACGGTCAGCGTCACCACGGGGTGAATAATTTGGCCATCCCAAAGCATTCAGCGAGTAAGGGCTGATTCGTTTCCTATAGCTAATGACATCAGGGCACCAAATGCCAATCGTAGCGTCGTGGCACTCGGCTATATCGTCCAATGCACAGATAAAGCTGCTATCCACTTGGGAATCCTGGTCTAGTAACACCAAGAAACGGATGCCAGCAGCCTTTGCACTAAGGAAAGCAGCCTGATAGGCTTCTGCGAGCCCTCTGTTTTCACCAAATGCAACATATCTTGTATCAGCATCGATGACTAGAGACTCCGCTTTCCTGCCGGGTGTATTGTCGAGAATCAATACATCTATCCCTCGTTCGCTGAGGAGTTCGCGCAGCTCGAATAACGAGCATAGGGTCGGCGATTCCGTCATGTTCATTTCGTAAAGGACCACGACGCAACTAAATCGACTCATCGCAACTCTCAGAATTCATAGCAATCTAAACAGTTTTCGTCCTGGACCTAGCCAAGAGAGGGCGTTTATCGAAATATTCAATGCTGCATAGATACCCAGGAGAGTGTAGGAAGTTATTACAAAATAGGTTCCGTCAAGGATCACGGAAAAAGGGCCGATTACAACTAATGTCCATAAGACAAGATCAAACATTCTCAATTTCGGCCTCGCGATAAGCGATCGCCTCAAACGGAACACTACCGCCGCGACGAGTGTAACAAGTATAGAAGATATGACGATGCTACCGTTCGAAATGAGAAGTTCTATCGCCAGGGACGAATTTGGATTCAAACCGGAGGTGGCAAATTCATAGTCCCCGCTTAGCAGATAGATCAAGTAAGAACCCGAAGACTGAAACTCGGGCGTGTAGGCAAATTTCTTAATCAGGGGATAGAAGTAAAAGTCAGATATATTGATGCCGTGAATTGTGGTGATATCGATATTCTTGACCCCAATGATCGCGAGATCGTCGAAGCCGCCGAAGAGTCGCACTGCGAGAGCTTCCAATCCGCCTCCGCCTGAACCCGCACCAATTAGAGAGAGGTATGCAGGAAGGACTATAGCGATCGCAGCGGCGACGGTAAGGCCCGATCGTCTAATTCGCTTGATCTGTTTTGTGCAAGCGAGCATCTCTACGGATGAGGTGGACGCGTTTCGCTTTAGGTTCAGAACGTAATCCGCTATTAGGAAAATCAGCAAAATACTAAATAATGCTGACTTGGATCCTCCCAATATCGTACTCACGATCGAGACGCATACTCCGACGCCTGCCAGGCGTCTTACTGGTTTTACCTCTGTTAGTATAAATACCAGCAAAACCATGATTCCCAGGAAGGGTGATAGCAAATATAGAGAGGGGGAGATTACCGACCCATAGGCGGCACGGGCCTGGGTCCCCTCAAATAGTGCCATGACGCCGAACACTTGATTGGCGATGAGGTTGACAACGATCAGGCCTGTGAGCGCCGCGGTAAAAAGCAGTTGGGTGGTACGATCAACTCCGAGCTGGGGCACCCTGTTAGGCAAACGCCTGTGAGAAAAGAAGGCCCCGGCAATTATATAGAGCGCTATCAAGATGAGTACGTAAATATAAGACAGATTCAGGATGTGCGATGATGGCAGGACGAGTGCTCCTGCTAAATAGAAGGCGATGATCAAGGCATTGTAATTAAGCGGATCGCTGAACGATACGATTGATCGCCGAAAGAGAAGGTAAATCGCAGCGTAGATGGCGCAGCCCAGGAGAGCTAGCTGATAGAAGCTCGACGCTAGGTACGACATGTCCATGGTGGTTACCGTTGGCGGGCGATTATTGAGGCTTCGTCCAGAAGCGCCCAAAATATTCCTTGATGCTTCTATACTGGTAGTAGAGGCTGAAGTAGATGAGAAACGTATATTTCGGCAAGTTATTGAGCAGGTAATCTACAATCAGCTTCTGTTCGACGGAGCGCCGCGATTGCGAGATTCCGGTAGTGTCGTAGATTGCTATTGGCTGATCCGCCTTGAGATAGTCGAGTTGGTTGACGAGACTGAAGAAGAAATAGTCTGAAATCGTCAGCCTAGGAGCCACAAGATAAAGGCCGTGCTCATCATGGAGAGATTTGTGATAAATCGATGCCTGGTGATTGATTATCAGTTTGGTGTGGTCGCAGACGTACCTGCGTGGAGGGTGGCCGCCTCCATTTCTGAGCAAAACATCGGAATAGATGAATTTTGCATCACCATGAAGATAGCGGATTGCTATGGAATCGATAATTGAGGAATCGGCAAAGACGTCGTTCGAATTGAGGAAATTCAGCCAAGACCCGGTGGAAGCCGTGATGCCCTTGTTCATGGCGTGGTAGACGCCTCTGTCCGGTTCGCTAAGCCAGTAGTCAATGGCGTGCTCATATTTGCGAATAATGTCAAGGGTCCCATCCGTCGAGCCACCATCAATGACGAGGTATTCTATGCTCTCATATGTCTGGTTCAAGACGCTTTGGATCGTGGCTTCTAGCGTTTTGCACCCATTAAAAACGGCGGTGACTACTGTGATCAGGGGGCGGTCGAGAGAGGAAGTTGGAGCAATGCCCATCGTTCTTTTCCCTCCGCATTTTGGTACGGAATCGGCTTGCATTGCGTCTCCTGGACTGCGCTGCTCTCTGAACTTATTGTACGCAACCCTGCGCAGCTCCTGCTAGAGTATCGGAAAAGCTCCTACATCCTATTTCAAACTGAAAGCCCTAGTACTCCGGCAATTGCGTCCCACACCATCGACGTGGTGATCTGGTCGATACATGGCACCGGAGACCCACTTGTGCATGGATAGATGCAATTCCAGTCGCAGCCGAAGCACGGCATGGGATGGGTTACAGCACGAGGTAAAGGGCGGTTGTCCGCTTGTTCAACCTGATAGGGCATGAAGCGCCCGAAATGTCCACCGCCCAAGATGCATACGGTTGGGACTCCCAAGGTGGCCGCAATGTGTGTTGCCGAGGTCTCATTCGTGAGAAGCAGCTGCGCGGTGGCAAGGATGGCCGCCAACTGCGACAGGTCTGTGCGGCCTACCCAGTTGAGAAGGGGGGCGTCAGATTGTCGGCAGATATCTTTGGCAAGGTTGGCATCGGTCGGCCCGCCGCATATAACTCCGGGCCATCCGATCTTGCTGTACAGACGGTTGGCGGTTGCGACGAAACTAGCGACTGGCCATTGCCTTCCATCCCAGCTCGCACCAGGAAACAGGACGTAATACTTAAGATCTGCAGGCATTGCCGCGATGAACGATTCGTCCTTCCGGAGCGGGCTGATTTCGTATAGATTGGGCACCTTGGCCAGAAACTCGATTTGGCCCAAGGCCCTCACAAACTCTGCATTACGCACCAGTTCCATACATGGCTCAGGGCTGCTCGGTATCAAGCGGGTATACCATCGGTCGCTGACTCGTTTTTGCCATAGCTGGATGCGTGACGTGTCACCCGAGGAGCCGATTCGCTCGCTTGCTCCTGATACACGAACGACAGCATCGCCAAGAAGCCATTCGCGAGTCCGGGAATAAGAAGGCTGTATTGCGATAGAGCATTTCAATTTGCGTATGGCGCGTCCAAGTTGAAATCGATAGCGCAGGTCGGTCTCAAACTTCCGCCGATCCAGAGCGATGACGGTTTCAAAGATCGCGAGTTCTCTGGCCCATGTTGCCCATACGTCATTCGCGACAAGGATGACCCTCTTGCCGTGTGCTTTGTAGTGCTTGACTATGGCTTGGGCTGCATCCAGCCAGAGAACGAAATCGCCAATGGCATCGATACGCACTATCAGGACACGATCCGAAAATGGTGTTACCTTAGTCGTTAGCATCGCCATGGTGTCAACACAAAGCCGCGCCGCGTATTTTAGTCTTCTGTTCGTCACTACAGGCAATATGTAGTTCTCCTATCGGCGGCAGAGTTTCAAGTGTGGCTCGCTTTCACTGCCCACAGTGCAGGTGGGCGTCAGATGACGATTTGCCAGGGCGCATATCTGAACCTAATAAGTATAAGGCAGGGCATTAGAAATGTCTTTGTGGAAGCCCGTGAGTTCTTGCGTTCGCCTTATCTCGACAGTTGAGCCGCGCCGGCGTGATTGCGAGGCTGTCTGAACGACGCCATGACGCGCCCCTTTAAGTCGGCGAACCCTATAATGAAATGGTCTATGAGTCTCAGGCTGATCCTTGTAATTGAGGGTTACCGTCAAATCTGCAGGATGCGGGAAGGGGCGCGATGTCAGTAAGAGAGTTTATTAAGAAACTGCCTGGGGTAGCTCCCATAAAAGGGTATCTGTGGAGGACATTTGTCAATCGCCACGATAAGAGCGCATTCTTGCATCAACTGAAGCCGGACGCGCGCATCCTTGACGTAGGATGCGGCAACAATTCTCCGTTTTACACGAAAAATATTTTGCCGGAATGCGTCTATACGGGACTAGATATTGGGGATTACAACCAGTCCCAGCCAAATCTGGCGGATCAATATGTAGTTACAACTCCCGCAAAATTTGCTGAAGCGATCTATGCTTTCAATGAGGCTTTTGATGCTGTGATCTCCACGCATAATCTCGAGCACTGCGACGACCGAGATATGACCGTAGACGCAATGCTTGGAGCTGTCAGCCCCGGGGGGGCAACTCTACATGACCTTTCCGTGCGGGCAAAGCGTCAGCTTTCCGTCCAGATCTGGAACGTTGAATTATTACGACGACCCAACCCACAAAGGATTACCACCTGACTTCGATCAATTGATTGAGAAGATCCAATCTCACGGATTTGCAATTGAGTTTGCCGCCAGAAGTTATAAGCCATGGGCATTTTGGTTTATTGGACGCCTGAATGAAAAAAAATCGGTATCGGAGAATAGAGTCTTTATCTCCACCTGGGCGTATTACGGATTTGAAGCTGTTGTTCAGGCGAGAAAGATATCCCAGCAGAGATCTACCGGCTAAGGTCAAGCTAGAGGTTTATGGGAGCAAGACGTTTCTCCGCACTATCGCTTAGCCGGCTGATTGCTCGGGGCACATAGAAAACATATGGTATGGCCACAGCCCCAACATAGGATAGAATTGTCGCCCACGGTACTCCGGTTACCCCATAGCGGTGGATCAAGAGTATTTTTGTCGCGATGCATGCGATCGTAAAGATGGGCCCGACAATGACTTGGACCCGAATTAGGCTGGCTCCGTTAAGGAACATTCCCAGGGCATCCCCGCAACAGGTTACGATTGTCCATATCGCCAGACCCAGCAGGAGGAGAAACGGGGGGTGAATCCGTGAACCTACCCACCAGTAAATCAGTTTGTGTGACAGGAGAAAGAGAGCTCCCGAGGCGACAGATGTTACAACCAGGACTAGGCGCATGGAACGGCCGAGAGTCTTGCGCGCCCAAGGAATGTCGCCGCGGGAGATGGCCTCGCCGTAAGCAGGCCAGAGAGGCGCAACCAGCATAGAAGACATGCCGGCAATTAGAGCGAACATGCGCTGCGGAATAGAATAGTCAGGAACATTTACCGCACCAAGCATGCGCGCGATGATGAAATTGTCGGCTGAGAATCCGACGGCACATACGATCTGCAACAGAAAGAACAGGCCGCCAAGGCGGGCGATCTCAGAGATCGCATTTCGCGATACGAGGTCGCGGCAGGGTCTAAGGTCGGGCCTGACGAACCCAAAGAAATGGATTGCATTCAATGTAGTCGCAAATACTGGCGCGCCGGCGATGGCGATCACGAGCACCGGCAGGCTTACGTGGAGCCAAATTCCGCCCAATACGCCGATGAATCCCGCAGCACTCCCGCATAACTGCCACAGGCCGTAGCGGTATCCCTGTTGCAGGCCGAGTTGAACACGCTGCACGACATCCATAAAGATGTTGAGTGCAAAGCAAACAGCGAAGACCGCCAGCGCAGGTCCGGCCTCTCCCCGTGCCTGAGGCGAAGTGACGCGAAAGAAATCTGCCCAGTTAACGCACCGGTACGCTGTGAAGAAGGAGAGAAGAAGGAGAATAGCGATGGTGCTGAGCACAGCGAACCCACTGGAGACGGCCTTTCGGACTCCTTGTATATCATCTTTGCCAAAGGCCTTTGCGACTGTGTTAAGCACTCCGTTTCCCACGCCGAAGTCTGCGAATGTTGCCATCGCTAGCACCGAGCTTATGGTCATCCAAAGACCGAAGCGTTCATTGCCAAGGTACTTCAGTGTGAGCGGGACGGTGACGAGGGATGTGCCGATTTGCACGACGCGTGCGAGGGTGGCTGCGCCGCCTGTGAGAGCTGCCCGGCGATTTCTCTCTGCCCCGCGCGAGTGATCATCCGCACGCGTGGGGTTCTTGGGCAGTAGCAGGTCCTGCAAACGGCGTTTTGTTGAAGCGATCAAGCTACCACCTTGTCATTTGAGGATCTTGCTGCAGAACCAGTGCGGCCAGCGGCAAGATGGGCGCTTCGTCAGACGGTCGATAGGCTCCCGCGGTCCTTTGCTCAAACTACCCGACGGCCCCGTGGAACTGGGTGGCGTCGACAGCAAAGCAACCGTTGATACCATGAGCCTCGTCTTCGGTCTGGGAATCATCAAAGGAGCGCCGACCCGGGCCGGTTCACCCCACATCAACAGTCTACTAGAACGGCGAGCCGAACCGAGCCGCAACCCTTGTAGAATGGATCTGACGGGGCACGGTGGCTTAAACGCAGATCGCCAGTGGTCGGATTGCTCGATTTCATGGGATGCGGACAGGCCTATGCAGCTTGATCGACGGTCTAGAAGGGTAAAGGGATGGCAGAGAGTAAATTGGATATGGAGGGAGTCGCGGAGCACGATGCAGATACTGCGGCACTTACCGAGGAGGGCGGAGACTCCATCGACCTTATCGAACTCTTTGGAACTCTCCGTCGGGGGCAAAAGACGATCTTCCGAATAACGCTGGGCATTTTTGCGATCGTTACAGCGGTCGCGTTTCTTCTGCCGTACCGCTATACCTCGACTGTATCGTTTGTTCCACCGAATATGGGCAGCAGCAACTCCATGGCTTCCGCGGTTGCGGGTCAGCTTGCGGCGCTAGGGGGAGGAGATCTTATTGGCGCGGTGAAGAATCCGGGCGATCTGTATGCCGGGATTTTGAGGAGCCGGTCCATCGCCAGCGGATTAGTCAAGCGGTTTGAGCTAATGAAAGTCTATCGTGTGAGTAAGGAGAGCGTGGCAGAGAAGACTCTTGAGTCCGACACGGATATAGCGGTTGACATGAAGTCGTCTATTGTTACGGTGAATGTGACCGCTAAGAGTCCAACGTTAGCGCATGATCTCGCCGGCGCCTTTATGGATGCGCTGCGTGAGACGAACGGTCGATTGGCACTGAGTCAGTCTTCGCAGCGACGGTTGTTTTTCGGGCAGCAACTGGAAAGGGAAAAGAATGACCTGGAGGATGCTGAAGTTGAACTGAAGAAGACCGAGGAGAATTCCGGTCTGATAGCTCCAACGGGACAGACGGAAGCGCAGATCAGGACGATTGCGGAGACCCAAGCTCAGGTAGCCGTGCGTCAGGTTGAGCTTGCCGCACTCCGCGACTCCGCAACCGAACAGAATCCAGAGGTGATCCGCTTGCGGAGTGAGATAGGGGATCTTCAGGGACAGCTTGCGCAGCTGCAAAGAGGAAATTCGAGCGCATCAATTACTGCGATTCCCACTTCGAAAGTTCCGGAGCTTCAATTGGAATATGTTCGCAAAGAACGTGAAGTGAAGTATCACGAAGCATTGTTTGACATGCTATCGAGGCAATACGAGGCGGCGCGACTCGACGAGGCCCGCGATGCGCCTGTGTTGCAGGTGCTCGACCCGCCGTCTTATCCGGATACGAAATCCTCGCCGAAGCGTTCGCTGTATATGCTCGGCGGTTTGGTTGTAGGTTTCTTTGGAAGCTCTTTATGGGTGC
>Ga0207100_1161_pt1 | contig 14517 bp, 15 predicted proteins | sample Alteio_BWMinHeat_82_FD_153520 | JGI IMG/M metagenome (GOLD analysis project Ga0207100, IMG submission 153520) | Enriched cells from forest soil in Barre Woods Harvard Forest LTER site, Petersham, Massachusetts, United States -... | ecosystem: Environmental > Terrestrial > Soil > Temperate forest >...
AAGCTTGTGATCGATCAGTCGGTTACCAAAACCCCCTGGTATAATATCGAAGCGAGTAATCAAGTTGCCTCGGTTTCAGCGGCCCGAGAAGAAATATCAGATCTCATCCTGATGCCGAATCCGGCTGTAAACGAAGTTCACGTCAGGGTGTCACTTGCAAATTCAGGCGCGATCAGAATCTCGCTGTTCGATGACTTAGGGAGAGAAGTATCCGAGATTGCAAACGGCGAATTGTATCAAGGGTCTTATGATCTGCCATTTAGTGTTCACTCATTGCCTGCCGGACATTATACCCTGCGGATGGAGTATAATGGAAAAATAATGAGCAAGAGTTTAAATATAATACGATAGCATTCGTAGGGGCGACCGGCAGGTCGCCCTTCTCATACTTGTCATCCAAATTTCATTGCGCCCCTCACCTCCCGCATCGTCTTCTCCGCTTCATCGATTGCTCGCACTTCACCTTGCTCTATAATTTTAAGAACGGCATCTGGATCTGCTTCGAGTTCGATTCTCTTCTGGCGTTGCGGAGCAAATGCGTCGTTGATTTTTTCTGTCACACGTTTTTTACAATCGACGCAGCCGAGCGCGCCGCTGGAGCAGCCATCGTGAATATCTTTTATCTCGAGCGGATTCCATTTTTGATGATAACCAAAAACAAGGCATATCTCCGGTCTGCCAGGGTCATTACGCCGGACTTTCTGTGGATCGGTTACCGCCGTCTTCATTTTCTTCCAGGTATCATCGGGACTGTCGCTTAAGAGAATGGTATTGCCGAGCGATTTTGACATGCGCTTGCCATCGGTACCGGGCAGGCGCGGAGTCTCCGATAAATATGCGCGCGGAATTGGGAAAACATTACCATAATGATTATTAAAATCACGCGCGAATTCGCGGGTGATCTCGACATGCGGGACCTGATCTTCGCCAACTGGAACGAGATCGGATCGGTATAATAAAATATCTGCAGCCATCAAAACGGGATAGCCAAGATGACCAAACGTTATACCTTCGCCGATACCCAGATCCCGGACTTGTTCTTTCACGGCAGGATTTCTCTCGAGCCGCGCTTTCGTTATCAGCATCGAAAAGATCAGAAACAGCTCGGCATGTTCTTTTACTTTCGATTGCCGGAAGATCGGTGACTTTTCCGGATTGATGCCGAAGGCAAGCCAATCCATAACCATGTCGATCGTATATTGCTCTATCTTAGAGGTATCGAGATTGGTCGTCAAGACATGGTAATCTGCCACAAAATGAAAATTCTCCGCGATATTTTGCAGTTTCACCCATGGCTCGAGCGCTCCGGCAAAATGCCCGATATGAAGCTTCCCCGTCGGGCGCATCCCCGATAAGATTCGCGGCTTCTTCGTGCCGAATGCTTTTTCCAGTTCGCCTTCGCGGATTATAGCGCTTATTTTTTGATCTTCTGACATAATGAAAGTTGATAACGCATTCGTCCTATTTGTCATTCCGAACGTATTCCCTTCGTGTTCCTCCGTGTATACCTCTGTGTTCTCCGTGGTTAAAAAAAGGGGATTTCACCACGGAGGAAAACCGAGGTATGCACGGAGGGGCACGGAGTCTATGGAAAATCTGTCTATAGAACCATGAAAAAAAATATCGTTGTAATTCTTGCGATCCTTTTCGTAACTTCCTTTTCGTATGCTCAAAAAAATAAATGGGCGGCTTTGCTGACGGCAACCAATTCCTATATGCACGAACATTTATGGAATGCCCAAAACCATAATTATGCCCGCCGTGCTGATCGTCGCGAGGCTCCTGGAAGCGACGCGTGGGGCATAACCATAGAACTCGATGCTATGGCGTATATGATTGATGCCGGAATTTCAAAACCGAATGATCTGAAAGATTACTTTTTGTATTCTGCATTGCTTTATGAAAGAACAAACGGAAATTCCGGCGCGCGAATTCTTGCTCGTCAGGGAGATAAAATCTATATTGGCGGCGATGATGATTTGCAATGGTGCGCTGCATTGGTGCATTGTTTTCTTGCTACGAAAGATAGTACATATCTCAATGCTGCAACCTCCTCGTTCAAAGCTCTCGTAGACATGAATTTTTGGCAAGAGGATGGTGCGGCTAAAGGATGGTCGTGGAATTCATCTGACCGCCGTCCAAATGGCGTAAGCACTGCCTATGGTGCACTCGCTGCAGCCCGACTATATCAGGCAACGAAAGATAATATATATAAACAATGGACTGCCGCATCGCTCAATGCGCTGCGAACTCCTCAAGTGGGTTTTTTCCCGCGAGATATGATGGTCGCCGCTTCCGCGGCGATGACGGTTTATGAAATTACAAAAGACCCTGCATACAAAAAGCGGGCAATGGAATTGGAAGATTCGGCAGTTGCGGGCGGTAGCTCACTACTTGCTCATGAGGGAACCGGGGAAAGAAATCCAACCGACATCGGCGATCTTGCCGATGGGCTTTACTATTTTTACAAAGTTACTCATAGCGGCAAATACAAAACGCTTGCTGAGAAATTCATTACTTTCTTCGTTGCTCATCGCACACTGGCAGATATTACCGATCATGGCTTTTATTCGAGGTATGACACAAAAGGCAGCCCTATCTTGACAGGCTCATATCTCGGCGTTCCTTGCTCTGTTCCTTTTCTGCCCGAAGTCGCAGAAATGGAGAAGTTGCTGGCAATTGCATATTATACAAAATAGAAATGATAGAAAACAGAGGTATTCTAACGTTTTTTTTTCTTCATCCCGCTCGGCGGCGCAAGAGGATATTCTGTCTCCACTTCCCCTTTACGAAGTTTATTCAATTTGCCTTTTAAAAAAGATAACTTCAAAGGACTCAAATAATCGATAAAATATTTCCCATGCAAGTGGTCCACTTCATGCTGCATGACACGGGCGAGGAGTCCGGCGCTTTCCATTTCAATTTCTTTGAATTCTTCGCTAAGAAATTTTATACCGATTGATTCGGGGCGAACGACATCTTCCCGGATTTCCGGCAAACTCAAACAGCCTTCTTCAAAAACCGATTCGCCGTGCGTGTCGGTAATAACCGGATTGATAAGCACGAGCGGAAGTACGTGCTCATTACCTTTCGTAGCGGAAATATCGATCACCGTAATCATTAATGATTTCCCTACCTGATTCGCTGCCAGTCCGATGCCTTCGGCATGATGCATCGTTTTTTGCATATCGCGAATCAGCTTCTGCAACTCAGACGTGTCCTCTTTTATAGGACTCGTTTCCTTGCGAAGAACAGGGTGGTCGTAAGTATATATCGGCAGGTATGACAAAGTGGACCTGAGGGGACTCGAACCCCTCGCCTCTACATTGCGAACGTAGCGCTCTACCAGATGAGCTACAGGCCCTTTAATTTTATAGTAACACAATAATGAGATTTACGTGTTGAGAGTTCCTTAACATGAGAGGGGTGTCAGGTTTTAGGTGTTAGGTGTCAGGGAGTTATGGTTTCTAATTATTATATATTACATTCGGTAGTTCGGGAAATTGGGGAGCACTTTATCGGCGCGCAGTTCTTGCGCGCATATTCTATTCATGCAGATGAATTGAGATTGGAGTTCCATTCAGGCGAAATCGTTGCTTCGATGCAGCCAGCACATACGACGCTCTATATTTCAAACGTTGATTCTCGCGAACCGAAAAAAAATGTGATCTCATTTTTCAAAGAACTGCATAGGCAGGAATTGCAAGATATCAGTATCCCTGAAAATGATAAATTCGTAACACTGGACTTTGGAGAAGATAAACTTATTTTTCGGTTTTATAATAGCCCGAATGCGCTGTTATATTTGAATGAAAATGTTGTTACATCTTTTAAGAAAGAAAAAACACATATCGTAGAGACGCGCCATGACACGTCTCTACATGGTCATATTAAGTCACTTCTCCCCATGCTCGGCAAATGGCTGGAAGCAGAATTAGAATATGTATTAAAAGGAAAAAAGAATTTTGATCTTGCAGAAGAATGCAAAGCCTTCGATAAAAAACTTCGAGAATCGAAGAAGTCCTTCGTTTATTCAAGAAAGAATGGGTTGCTGCTTTCGCCCATAATTCTCCGAAGTTTAAACGATGAATATAAAGAATTTCAAAGTCCAAGCGAGGCGATTGAATATGTTATCCGATTCCGCGCAAAGAATGCGGCGCTCAAATCCAAAAAAGATGCCTTAATTGCAAAATTGCAAGGGGCATTAACAAGAACAAATAAAGCGCTTTCGGATGCTAAAAGCGGCATTGAAAATTCCGGGCGCGAAGACAGATATTCCTCCATTGGCGACGCCATTCAGACACATGCGCATGAAATAGAAAAAGGAGTGGAATCTTTCGATGCTGAAATTGATGGAAAGAATACAAAAATTTCACTCGACCCAGCACTTTTGCCATTCGAAAATGCAAAACGCTATTATGATAAAGCCCGCCGTGCCCGCGAAAACCGGAAAGAACTACAAATAAAATTTGCAACGCTTGCGAAAGAAGAAGAAAAGCTATCCGTATTTTTAAGTAAAGCGGAAAATGCTTCCGATTTAAAAGAACTCGATTCGTTAGAAAAAGAAATATCGAAATCCGGATTTACCCTTCATCAGACATCGGAAGACCTATCCGAAGCCGACCCCCTTTCCAAATTCAGACAATTTATTGTCGCAGGCGGCTTTCGAGTTCTTGTCGGTAAAAACGCAAAACAAAATGACGAGCTGACGATGAAAGTCGCAAAAAAAGAAGACCTTTGGTTTCATGCAAGACATGTACCGGGTTCGCATGTAGTTATGCAAACGAATAATGCAAAGCAAATCCCGAAAGAAGCTATAGAGCAAGCCGCAGAAATCGCCGCATATTTCAGCGACGCAAAAACGCAGAAGCACGCACCTGTTGCATATACAAAAAGAAAATTTGTCCGAAAACCAAAAGCTGCTGAACCGGGCGCAGTTCTATTAGAGAGAGAGGAAGTCGTCATTGTAACGCCGAGAATTCCACAACCATCTTAAAATTACATAGATTCGACAAACCAAGTGCTGAAATAATTGATTTCGCGCGCTTTTCCGATATCGAGCGATCTGCGGATCAGATCTTTATCATTTTCATTATATGAAGGAACGACAAAGACGTAGCCGCCTCGCCTCAACGCGGCTTCATAAATTCGCATTAACGTTTTACCTATATCTCCGAATGACTGGAATTTTTGCGCTATTTTTGCAAAGAACCCATGGCTATTCTCTTTTGGATCAAGAAGATCGATGCCTTCGCGTCCATACAGGATTTCGATATCTTCTTCCTTCGTACCGGATTTGATCAATGCATCGAGCGCCTGGCTGGCGCTATTTCGCTCATCGATTATGGCGCAAACCCGGGTCGTTGGATACGTCATAAGACGGTCTGGTTTATTAAAATACATCTCACGCATTGTGTTTATTTTATTTAGAATACACTATAGTGGGGAGGAGCATTTATTTTGAGGTGTGGAATGGCTACAAAAAGTTACTCTCCTAATAATGCGGCAACAAACGTGCCAATAAATGAATAACCGTTATTGTTATGATGAGTTAAAGAAAAACAGGCAATTTCCTTTTCCATCGGATATGAAAAAAAAGAAAATGAATTCATGGGAAACAACACCTGAGGAACATTTTACAGGATATTCATCTTATAGCAATAGAATTTTTAATTATTGCACAGCATGAAAAAGAACCTATTGCAACCTGAGACTCGTGCCGAGATCATTGCGCGAATCGATAAACTTACCCCCGATACAAAGAACCAATGGGAAAAGATGAATGTAAACCAGATGCTTTGGCATACAAATCACGGCTTACAATCTGCTATGGATGAATACAAGGTTTCGATAAAAAAACCGAACCCTCTTTTACGTGGGATCATGCGTTTTGTCATCTTTAAAATAAATATGCCTACCCCAAAAGCGAAAGCCGAAACGTTCGGTGAAATAAATACGGTTGCGCAAGGAATTAACCCGGCAGATTTTAACTCCGAGCGGGAAGCGTTAAAAAAGGTACTCCAACGTTTTCCGAATAATCCGACATACGCATCCGAAAGCCCTCTGCTCGGAAAAATGTCAAAAAAAGAATGGGCAGTGTTGCAATACGGGCATCTTGACCACCACTTGCAGCAATTCGGAGTATAGTTGGAAGAATACATTCTCGGAATCAATCAGGAAGAATTAGAGCGCCTTCGTTTTCAGCATGGCGTATGGAAAGATGTAACGGACGATTTTTTCGAACGAACCGGTGTCAGTAAAGGCTGGCAATGTCTCGATGTAGGAGCAGGTCCGGGGTTCGTCTCTATGGATCTTCGAGAACGAGTCGGAGAATCGGGATCGGTAACAGCCCTTGAACCGGCAGAATATTATCTCGATCATTTTAAATTAGAATCGCAAAAGCGCGGATGGAAAAATATTCAGTATGTTCTTGGCACTGCCGAGACTGCAACATTGCCGCGCGAAGAATACGATCTCATTTTCGTCCGGTGGGTTCTTTGCTTTGTCCCCGATCCCGAGAAATTTATTGCGAATCTTCTTCCATCCTTAAAAAAAGGCGGGATCATAGCCATTCAGGACTATCTGTATTCCGGCTTAGGGCTTTACCCGAAAGGGGGTGCATTCGATAATGCGCTCGAAACGGTCGTCCGCCATTGGAAAATAAACGGAGGCGATGCATTTATCGCTTCGCGAATTCCATCAATCTTCCATAATCTCGAAATAGAACTCATCGATTATTCTCCCCATTGCAAAGCCGGAGGCCCTAGTAGCAACGTCATAGAATGGGCAGATAAATATTTTACGAAACACTTTCATACTATGGCTGCCGATGGCGCAACAACAAAAGAAATGGCAGACGCCATGCTCGAAGATTGGTACGCCCACCGCAAGAATCCCGATACGATCTTTTGTTCGCCGATATTAGTGGATATGGCAGGGAGGAAATAATTATGAATTACGAATAAAATTTTGTCATTCTGAGCGAAGCGAAGAATCCGGCGAGTTGGATGATCATGCTTCAGCAACTGCTTCCTCTCCGATCTTCACCGTTGCAAAATCTTTCGGCGCCGAACCTTTGGCGAATTTTACTTTGTATTTGGTTACCCAGATCGTGATAAGCGGAATGCCGATCACTGAGGGCCAGAGCCATTGAACTACTGTCGGAAGGAAGTTGAAATTCACTGCTGAGAAAGCCGTTACGGCGGCGATATAGGAGCCAAGCATTCCAGTCATGTGATCGAAAAACCAATCGTATTTTGTCCGCTTAGAAGAAACATAATCTTTGACTTGCTTAATGCCATTCACGCCCATTCCGATTCCGAACACAATAAAAAGAATTTGTCCCGCACCTTGGGCTTTCGTTAATCCGAGATAGAGAAGTAGCACTCCACAGCCAATCGTCGCAATCGTTACGAGCCAATCGTATGATGCAGGTTTATCGCGATTCGGACGTTTGCGAAAGAGAATTCGGTATCCGGAAAATGCAAGATGAAAACTAAAGACCGACAGTCCAAGCAGAAAATAGTTCGGACGGTATGCGGCGACGATAAGAGCGGCAATAGTTGCAGTCACCATTGCATAAAAATAAATCTTGCCCCAAAAGCGGTGCCTATCGCTTCCCTTACGGACGATCATTGCAACAGGTGCAATAAAAAAACCGGTGAATCCGGCGGCGATATGCAAGTAGCGAATGGCAACGATAATTGGCGGCATGGTCTTGGGGAATCAAAAATTAAACATGCAAAATTAAAAAACAGAAGAAATGATCGGCAGCATAGCCGCAGGCTGGTCTACTCCTGAGTGCTCATGCTCGCTCACCGATGAGATCACAAGCGGCGTGAGATCATAGATAACTTCGCCACGGTCTTGACTCGTACGAGAAATATGTTTTGATTCTTTTACGTCAATCAATTCTCCGAAAAGTGTTGCCGAATTCGAGCGAAGAATTTTTACTCTACGATACTCCCCTACTTCTGCATCAATCCGCGGAAAGATCACCATTTTATTCGAGTCGGTTCTTCCCTTCCATTCGGATTCATTTTTCTTCGATCTGCCTTCGACAAGAACCGTATGCTCACTGCCAATCTCCATCAGATTTTTTTGCTCGGCAATTTTATTTTGCATATTAATGATCTGATTCAACCGTCTCGTCTTTTCTACAAGAGGAACATCATCGGGCAGCGTATCGAATGCTTTCGTATTCGGTCGCGGAGAATAGTTGAACATGTAGGCTCCTTCGTATTCGACTTCGCGCATCACCTCCATCGTCTGCAAATGATCTTCTAGCGTCTCGGAGCAGAACCCAACAATAATATCAGTTGATAGAGCCGCTTCAGGCATTGATTTCTTGATCATCTCAATGATACTCATATAATGCTTGCGCGTATACGTGCGATTCATTAATTTCAGAATTCTATCTGAACCCGATTGCAGCGGCAAATGAATATATTTGCAGATATTTGCATAATTTTGCATTGTATCCGTCAGTTTCTGATCGAAATCCTGCGGATGGCTTGTCGTATATCTGATGCGAATATTGGGAACGGCTTTCGCACACGCGGCGAGAAGGTCGGAAAAATCTTTTCCTTCATCAAGATAAGAATTGACATTCTGCCCGAGCAACGTAATTTCTTTAAAGCCTTGCTGCTCAAGTTGCATACATTCATCTGCGATTGAGGCAAGAGTTCTCGATCGCTCGCGTCCGCGAGTGAAAGGCACGACGCAAAACGTGCAAAATTTATCGCACCCGCGCATAACGGAAATAAAGGCGCTGATGCCCTCGGCGCGGAAAGGGAGGATGTCATCATAGGTTTCGGTACGCGATAGCTTAACGGCAATGCCGCTCTCACCCGAATCCCTCGTCGCTTCGACAAGCGCCGGAAGTTTCCGGTATTCATCCGGTCCGACGACCAGATCGATGATATTATCCTTCGATTGCAGCAGGTCTTTCCGCAGATGCTCTGCCATGCAGCCGAGCAAGCCCATGACCATTTCAGGCTTGCGGCGCTTCAAGCCTTTCCAATGATTAAGTCTGTTCCAGACCTTCTCCTCGGCATTTTCGCGGATAGCGCAGGTATTCATAAATGCTAGATCGGCATCGTCTAAAATGGTTGTCGGAGTATATCCTGCCTTATCCAGCACGGAAAGCACGACTTCCGTATCCGCCACATTCATCTGGCAGCCGTAGGTCTCGATATAAACTTTTTTCGTATTCATTCGCGGAATCCTATAACTTTATAGGCGGGCTTCGGGTTCATTGGCAATTTTAGCCACTCATTGCGTGTTGTTAACTTCACTTGGCGGAATCTGTGTATCGTCAAGGTAGATTTTTCAATCACCTAATGACAATACAATTATGAAACTAAAAAAAAATATTCATGCCGAGATAATCGGAATACTCGTTATAGCTTCCTTCGCGATCTTTATTGCTTCATGCAGTAGTTCAACAAGTCCGAAAGTGAAAAAGACCTTTCCTAACGATACTTCTATTCTTGCGGCAGGAGCTCATCCACATATAGGTACGACCTTTACCGATAGCGCATATATAAGGGATAGCAGCCTCAACATTATTGTCGCAAGCGGAACAACGATTGTTTATACACTCGTCGATACAAATTTTTCGCTCGGAGGAAAATCAAATGTTTACGAATTCACGAGTTCGGTTGATACGATCTATCTGCACTTTGAAGCCAGCGGAGATTTCAGTTATTATACTCACTTCGGACTCGGAAGTCTTTCGGTCGGATCGGAATGGGTAACTTATCCTTCCCAAACACAGGGCACAATTGCAACTCCAATAATATCTTTCCGTTCGCCGGTTCCAGCGGATACAATCCAGATTACCGGTTCATCGAAGGGGCATGGCATCGGGACATACTTCATCGGTAAGGAGTCGATTCCGTCCGGAAAAGCAATCATGACCGCCGATGCCTATGCTGTGAAGTTGAAAACGCATAACACTGAAACAATCGCGATTTTCTTCGCTTCGGGCTTAGATTTTTTCACCGGGTATGCTGTCAATACTTCAGGAAATTTTGGAGGCGTTAATTTAGGCGAAGGAGTTAATCGTTTTCTTATAGATTATGATCTAAAATAGTTAGGGTCTGCAAACTCCGGAGCAAAAACTCCGGATCCGGAGTTTAATACTACATTAATTCGATTGCAATATGAAACAAAGAAATATCCGGCTCTTTTTTTTTACTTTCTTTTTTTTATGCAGTGCAGTTTCCCTCCACGCCCAATACTGGGGCGTTTGGCAGAAAACGCATAATATCACTCTTGGTTTATCGCAGGACGAGAAATGGGTATTTTTCTTGCAGAAGAACGATGCCGGAATAACAAACATATTTAAAGTCGAGTTAAAGACAAATGCCGTAACTCCGGTTACGAATTTTACCGACCGTCCGGTCCTGGGCGGTATTGCTCTTTTCGGAAAGCAGCCAGCTGTCGTTTATTCGCGAGCCGCTTCTGCCAAGGGCGACGATATTCATCTTTACCGCTATAATATTTTAACGGCCGACCCGCCCGTAGATTTTACTCCGAACGACGCAACCTCTAACAAAAAAATTCTTGGGCTTGCCTATAACGGAAGATATGTCTATTATACATCAGACAAAGGAGCAGGTACGAAGACTGATACATATCGCTATGATTGCAATCAATATATAATCGAGCTTGCTTTTGCAAACGATAAAGATTATGAAACAATGTGTTGGAGCAGAGACCAGACACATTTACTTCTAAAGAAACCGAGTACTGCAGATATCTATAGTTACAGTATCGAAACAACCGATAAGCAAAAACTTTTTCTGCCATTTCATCCTGACGATCTGAAAACCGTTTTCTACGATCCGATGAACACTGCGTATTATATGATCAGTAATAAAAATACTCTTACGAAAGGAGACACTGCACTCGATTTGATGCATGAAAGCGTATTCCCAAGTGGAAACGGAGTTATCAGCGCAAATCTTTCTTTAGGCGGGAAATATATTCATGCTCTCACTGCCGATGGAGAAAAGATTATCGAAATTCCTTCTTACCATACCATAGATATGCCCGCCGGCGCAAATGATCTTCTTATTAGCCCAAAGGAAACATCGGTGCTGTACGTAAATATGGATGCTGTAAAACAAAAACTTTATTTGTTCGATATTGTAAAAAAGACTACGAAGGAATTAACGACTATAAAATAAAATCTTCGGTTGGCGCAGGGCTTTAGCCTGCAAGAATGTCTCATCATGAAACGCGCTCGCGCGCTAAAGCCCTGCGCCTACCACTATTAAAACATCAATGCAAGCATTTCGCATTACCGGCGGTAAGCCGCTTCATGGAAAAATCCGTATCAGCGGCACGAAGAATCTCATTTCGAAGCTCATGGTCGCTTCGACGCTTTCCGAAAGCGAAAGCGTTTTTACCAACGCGCCGTTCCGTCTTGGCGAGACGGAAATCACGACCGATATTATCCAGTCGCTCGGAACAATAGTCCGGGAAAGCGAGGATGGCACGATGCTTGTTCATACTCCGGAATTCGCTACTTCGCAAGTGCCTGAGCGATTCGCACTCATGAATCGGATCCCTATTCTGCTTATCGGTCCGCTTCTTCACCGCACCGGCAAAGCTGATGTTCCGATTCCCGGCGGAGATAAGATCGGTGCCCGTCCGGTGAATTTCCATATCAATGCGCTGAAAAAGATGGGAGCACAGATCGAGCATGAAGGGCATTATTATCATTGCAACTCCGATGGACTCAAAGGTGCGAAGATCGATCTCCCCTTCCCTAGCGTCGGGGCAACGGAAAATATTATCATCTCTGCCACACTTGCTCATGGCACGACGATCATCGATAATGCCGCAGTCGAGCCGGAAATTACCGAACTCGTAAAATATCTCCAGAAGATGGGCGCCATTATTTCCATCGAAACAAATCGCCGCATCGTAATCGAAGGCGTGGATTCTCTTCACGGAGCTGAGCATCATATTATGCCGGATCGTATCGAAGCTGCATCCTTTGCCTGCGCTGCCGTAGCATCGAAAGGCGACGTGTATATCGAAGACGCCGAACAATCGGCTATGCTGACATTCTTGAATAATCTCCGAAGAGCCGGCGGAGATTTCGATGTGCTAGATGGCGGGATCAGATTTTATTATAAAGGAAAACTCAAGGCGACAGCGATTGAAACCGACGTTCATCCCGGCTTTATGACCGATTGGCAGCAGCCCTGGGTGCTCATGATGACACAAGCCGAGGGATTATCTGTCGTCCATGAAACGGTTTATGAAAACCGCTTCGGCTATGTTTCCGAACTTCGAAAAATGGGAGCGCATATCGAGCTATATAATTCCTGTCTCGGAGGAGCCGAATGCCGCTTCACCACACTTGCCAATCCGCATTCGGCAGTTATTTTCGGTCCGAGCAAATTAAAAGGAGCCAATATTAATATCCCCGATCTTCGCGCCGGGTTTGTCTATCTTATTGCCGCCGCCTTGGCTGAAGGAGAATCTACGATCACCGGCATCCATCACGTCGAACGCGGCTATGAGCATATCGAAAAAAAGCTAAGGGATCTAGGGGTAATGATCGAACGGATTGAAGCATAAAAAAAAGGGCACGCGCAGCGTGCCCCTACAAAATTATTTTTGATTTTGATTATTTGATGGTTCCGCCTGCGCCGCGTTTTCCTACTGGCTGCTTTGCCTGATGCTTGGATTCATCCATATTCGTATTGGGCGGAGGAGGTGGTACTTTTTCCGATGCAGTCTTTCCCCCATGATGCTCTTTCTCAGGCATTCCGGCATTCTTATTCTCTCCCGGAACGGTCATACCGGTATATGCCGTGATATCGGCGCCGAGTTTGTGATGCGCGTCCATCATACTTTGCCAGGCGCCTTTGCAGGTCGTCATTTGTGCGTCTAATCCGGCGATGGCAGCTTTCAACTGATCGTTATTATCTGTCTTTGCGTTCTCGGCAGCTTTGATAGAGTCATTGATCATCGCCTCGTTTTTTGCAGCCATATCCTCATGCTGTTTCATCTGGGCTTTGAAGTTATTGATCGCCGCAGTATCAGGCATTTTCATCATCTTGGCGGCTGAGTCGAGCTTTGCCGTCCAAGTGGCATGATCTGCCTTCATGACTTTAATATCGGCGTCCATCATGGCGCCGGCTTTATCGGCTTCGGCTTTCTTGGCATTGAAATCTGCAACCAGAGCTTCATCGCGCTTGGCGCCGCAGCTTGCCAAAAACAGACCCGATGCCAAAATGAGCATCATAGAAAGAATAGTGAATTGTTTTTTCATAATTTTTATTAATGAATGAGAAAAAGTAAAACAAAAATACGAAATTCCTTAACCAATGAGAAAAAAAGGCAAATTCCTCATCCCTCATCTTTCATCCTTGTCCTGTGAGCCCGGGCGGTATCGAACCGACGACCCTCTGATTAAAAGTCAGATGCTCTACCACTGAGCTACGGGCTCTTCGCATTCATATTGGCAGACTGCCACTCTGATTGCCGGCGTATAACGCTGTAATCGGAGTTCGGGTTTCGGGGTTGGGGAATAGATAGTCTTCTCTCAGGTGAGCAACGAATCTGGAATCGCGAATCACGATCTTAGAAGCTATATGAGCTTTTTATTATGGGGATTGCCGGCTTCGTAAAATTTTACGATCTTCACCGCTTTCGCTTTCGGGCGCATTATCGGCGGGACGAACATCATTGCCTGCTCGTGCGAATCGGCTTCGACAACTGCCCAGCCCGTATGATCGCCGTCCTTGCAGCCCCAATCCACATGCGTATTGAATCCTGCCGAAATAACCTGATTGACAACAGCCGAGCACTCGGCGTCCGAATGAGGAGCGATAATCATATATCTGTTCATAGAATTCTTCTGATTAATTAATTCTTTTGAAACTATTGTCAGGCGTTAAGAGTGCCGGGATAACAACGGTAAGCATAGGCTTTAGCCAATGAACGCGGCTGATACAGAAAAACACACCCAACACCTTAGCACCTACAATAATGAAAGCTGTCCGATTTCAAGATCGATAGGTTCACTCCTACCAAGACCGGCTATGCATATATTACTTTCCGGGTTAAAATAATAGCAATCGCGGCAATGGGAAAGGTTGCGTTCTATTTCATCCAATGACTCTGCCTTCTTTTGCAACCGGATTTTTTCGACCATCTTTTGTAATTCTTTTCCGGTAGAAGCAAGTTCTTTTTTTGAGAACGTAAAAGAGAAAGAATTTCCGGTTCGCGTATAAAGAATATGCGCTTTTACCGTTTCCTGATCATACATAAGCGATACGAGATAGGCATAGAATTGCATCTGGAATTCATATCTCTTTTTCATTCCAATATTTTCATGGGAATCTGTTTTATAATCCAATATATTCCAGACACCTTCATCATCCATAAATAACCGGTCTATAATGCCGGAAAGAATTTGTCCATTTGGTAATTTGGAGCGCAGAGCAAGCTCGGTAAAATATTGATGCGCTTTGAGCGCAGCTCTTCCGA
>Ga0207100_1162_pt1 | contig 14476 bp, 9 predicted proteins | sample Alteio_BWMinHeat_82_FD_153520 | JGI IMG/M metagenome (GOLD analysis project Ga0207100, IMG submission 153520) | Enriched cells from forest soil in Barre Woods Harvard Forest LTER site, Petersham, Massachusetts, United States -... | ecosystem: Environmental > Terrestrial > Soil > Temperate forest >...
ATGCAGGTGAGAAACTTATCAAATGCTGTTTCTCGCGCTTGGAAGAAAAGCAGGAGTGCCCGGCATTTGACGATAAAGAAATCCCAACGTATCGCGTAGACGGACTTGCCGATATGGGCGGCAGCGCGCCTTTGGGAGCAAGCGGAAAATTCACTGCCTGGATGACCGAAGACGAGGCATCCATCCCCTTACGCGTCGATATGAGCATTGCCATCGGTTCGATCAGCCTGGTCCTGAGTAAAGTCGAACGGGCGAATTGGCAGCCATAGCGCTTAGCCGATTTCATCTGAGCACACTAAACGAAGCTAAAGCCTACTTTCCCATTCTGTATTCGTTGATTCTTCACCATGCCTATTTTCTTGCTCTCGTGCGAATAGATGTTGATCGGAATGATAGGGAATAGAGATCACGAAATACCACCATAAACGAAAAAACCCTGTCCGTATTGGACAGGATTTTTTTTGAACTCTCTCTGACGGTAAAAAAAAATCTAAATTTCCCGGCTGAGTTCTCGGAGCAGCAGAATTAGATACTCCGAGATCTCATGCCGTGGAACGTCGTTCAATTATGGTGTCATTATAATAATTTCTACGCGGTTGTTATCGAACGGCGAGGTTGACTCGACCGTGACATTCGTGCCGGCAACAAAGACGAAGAGCTGTCCCGAAGAAGAGCCTGCATTATGTCCGACATACCGTACGCTGACAGCGGAATTGCTGTTGACGAAGTAGTTAAAGAGCGGGTTCGGTGTAACCGTACCGGCATTGAAGACAACCGAGGCGCCGCCATCAGGTCCGAGCGTCGCCGGATTGAGATTGAGCTGCCAAGACTGCATCGTTCCGACTCTGGTCGATCCGCTTACGTTCGGAAGGTTTACGCTTACTGCGGCTCCGTTCGTATTGCTCGTCATTGTTGTTGCAGCAGTACCCGGTGTTCCGATCGTCATCGAATTGTTTGCCTGGATAGTCGTGAAGTTCGAAATATTGCTATTGTTACTTCCATTAATGTTATCGGAATTAAACGTTGTACCGCCGCCTGTGAAGGTTGCGTTGCCTGTCTGTGTTAAGATACCATTAAGGTTATTGTTCGGAGCAGTAAGAGTATTGAACGATCCTGCGCCTGAAGCTACCAAAACGTTCGAAGCAGTTGTTCCTGTAGCATTCAGACCGTTCGAGGCATTTGCACCTGTCGCATTGAGAGCTAAAGTATTGCCTTGAATTGTCGTCGCGCCTACGCCAGCTGTTCCAATAAAGTTATTGCTCGAAACAGTCGCAAGTGTGATGTTACCTGTCGAACCAAGTGTTCCATTAATCTGTGTATTCAGGAACTGAGCTGTACCTGATGACTGCGTAATGTTCGCTCCAAAGTTAACCGCGCCTGTGAAATTCGTCGCTAAGAACGTGTTGTTCGGATTTCCGTTCAACGTGGTCTGCGTTAAAGCATCAGCGACATTAATTGCAGAGGCAGGTGCGCTGCAATATGGGCTTAAGGTTTGTACCTGAATATTGTTGGCACAGAAAGTCGCGCCGCCGGCAAGGGTAAGCGAGCCATTGACCCAAACATTATTGGCTGTCAAGTTATTGAAGCTTGCCCATCCCGAAACCGACATATCGCCGTTGACAATAAATTCGAAATCACCAGGAGAACTAAATCCTGTCGGAACTCCGCCAGGTCCTACCGGCGGGTTAAGATTCGGAGCGCCGTCAACGATCAGCTTATTGCCATTAGAGGCAGGAAGCGTACCGAAGTTCGATGTACCGTTGAAACGGTTTGCGCTTCCGGCTGCAGCATACGTATTTGTAGTGCTTGCAGTACCTAAGGTCAGGTTGCCGGTTGTGCTTGTCGTACCGTTGACTTGCAGCGGTCCGTTGATCGTATTGCTCGAACCGTTAATGACGTTCGTGCTTGATCCGGCAGTACCGATAGTATTCGACGATGCGCCGACTGTACCGATATTGTTCGTCCCGGCTTGGATGCTGTTCGTACCCGAACCGCCGACGCCAATGGTATTAGTCGAAGAACCGCCAGTACCGATATTATTCGTCTGACCGGTTACGGTTCCGATATTATTCGTCGCCGCATTGACATTATTCGTCGTGCCGAGCAGATTGTTAACGCCGCCCTGAAGGGTGTTTGTCGTTCCCTGAACAATATTCGTGCTGTTGGCAGCATTACCGATCGTGTTATTCGCACCCGAAGCATTGCCAAATGAATTGGCTCCAGCTGCGCCTGCAAGATTAACAAGACCGCCTGATTGCGTCAGCGCACCGACGATAGTCGTCGCGCCATTGATATTGTGGATTCCATTGAATGTCGTCGTACCGTTAACCGTATTGGTGCTCGTGGCAGAACCGATATTGTTCGCCGATCCGGCATTTGTTCCAAGATTATTGGTCGTCGCATTGATATTGTTCGTCGGTCCTAACAGATTGTTCGTGTTTGTCGACGTCATGGTGTTATTCAGACCATTAATATTCGTCGTACTGTTAGTGACATTTCCAATCGTGATGGTGCCGCCACCGGTCTGGTTAGTACCTGAATTAATCGTCTGAGCCTGGCTGCTGTTTATCAAGCCATTGATAGTATTCGTCGATACGGCTAATGTACCGATGTTATTCGCACCGCCTGCAACCTGAGTCGTACCCATGTTATTAGTCGGAGCCTGAATGCTATTGGAGACGGAACCGTTGGCGGTATTGGTCTGGCCTTGGATCAAGTTAACGCTGTTCGAAGCAGTTCCGATCGTATTCGTCTGGCCTACAAGCTGCGTCGTACCGATACTATTTGCAGGCGATTGAACGTTATTGGCGGTTGTGCCGGTAACGTTATTCGTTGCACCGGTAACGGTGTTCGTGCTTGTTCCGACATTACCGATGATGTTCGCCGAACTTGCGTTCACAGTTCCAATACGGTTTGTTGGAGCTTGAATATCGTTGCTTGTCGAACCGGTAACCGTGTTCGTCGTACCGGTAACAGTGTTAACGCTGGCTGCGGCAGTACCGATGGTGTTGGTATTACCCGAAGCCTGAGTCGTTCCGATATTATTTGCCGGAGCCTGAATGCTATTGGCTGATCCAACGCCGCCGGAAGCTGTAATTGTATTGGTGTTCGCTCCAGAACCGCCTTGAGCGGTAAGGTTATTGCTCGCAACTCCGGTGCCGCTGGATGTTGCGGTCAGGTTGTTGTTGGTAGGAGCAGTAGTATTTGTTGAATTGCTTGCCGTCAACGTGTTCGTCGTACCGGTCATGGTGTTGGTCGGAAGAGAGGTAGAGTTACCAATCGTATTCGCCGTATTGAGCGGACCGGCGCCGATAAAGGTATTGCCTCGGATAGTGGCAGTACCTGTTACAAGAAGATCGCCATTATCGATAATTTCATAGGCTGTAGCTCCGTTTACAGAGGCAGTCGGCTCAGCAAGTCCATTGGCAGTCAATACGTTGGCATTGGTGCCAAGCGTGCCAAGAGTTCCTAAACTTCCGGTAAGTCCGCCATTGAAGTTCTGAACTACGAAGAATGTGTTCGAGAAGAATGGGTTAATACCTATACCATCCGAGCTATTGATGCCGCCGCCTTGCACGCGGAAGGGCGCACCCGGAATTTGCGTATTGGAAGCTCCGACGAAGCGCAATGATTGATCCAGACCGACGTTCAACTGTCCGATCTGATCCTGCCATAAGCCCCATTGGGGGATGTTCTGGTCAAGGTTACGAGCAGTAACCGACTGAATACCGAGCATTCCGGGCGTGATGCCGAAAGGGGCAATGCCAAGAGTAACGATAGGAGTCGAGCCGCCGCCTGTCAAACCTGGACCTGCCTGAACGGTCTGGATGCCGGTACCGCCGGAAGCAGTTACGGCAAAATTTATCGTGTTCGATGCCAGATTAGGTGTTATCGTCAGAGTTGCCGGTGTAGTGGAAACAAGAGAGATATTATTATTTGTGGCATCTCCTGAAACACCATTGATGGTATTGACAGCAGCGAGCGCTGAAAGCGGCAATACCGATTTCGGCAGCTTTCCTGTCTGATCGAGAGGAAGCAACATGCCGGCTTGCGGTGTAACCGAAACGCCGACGCCACCGACCGTTTGCGCATTCAAGGCATACGGAGCAGCGGAGAAAGGAGTACGAGGCGTTACTTCGCCCGTACCATCGACATTGACGCCGAGAAGATACAGCTCGTCAAACTTTAAACTCTGAGGCAGCGTGCCGGAGTTTCCGCCGAGTAGTACATTGAAGATTCCGTTCGTAACGGGGACAGCATTCATCGACTCTTGGTAGAGCGGTGTGATGCCGGCAGCGTCATAGATCGAAACCTGAAGATTGACCGTCCCGGTTACGGGCTGGCCATTCTTTACTAATAGTCCCTGATACGAAATGCTTCGCGGGACTTGTGCATAAACCGAGTTAAGCCCGAATACTCCCAGCAAAGCGCTGAGCGCAAGACCCAACAATATTGAACGACGTGAAGTCATACCCTTCGTCTCCTATTAAATTAATGAAGTAATTGAACGATACGTTAATTGAAAATCTTTTTTTTTGCATCCCGACAAAGCTCCCGATCAGCGTTTAATCCCGATCCTGCTCCCCGGTAAGGATACAAATATACGACAAAAAAAAGCTTTGCCGCAGAAATACAAAAATACAAATAAAAATGCCATTGCCAAATTTCCCTGGTGGAAAACCGGTTTATGCACATTTTCCGCAAAAGTACTCAGGGCAAATATACGAAGTAATTTACCGGCATCCGGCAAAACCCGTTTTTCCTGAATATTTTCATAGGCCGGCGAGAGGGGGCATGTCTCCACGTTCCGACACAAATAAGGCTAATACTGCGAAATTCGCAAGGGCAAATATACGGAATATTTTACCCGCATACAATAAACTCCCGGTTTGGAGTTCTGTTACACCCCGATTTCAAGATAATTTGAAAAAGCGCGAAAATGGGTAGGGTTTGGGGTTTAGGGGCTGGGGTTTATGAGACGAATGGCGCTTGCCAGTTGTTTTCGCGCCGATGAAAAATACCCAAACGAAGCCGATCACGTTTCAGAGAGCTATCCTTTGGAGCATTTTTTGGCTCGGATTTGCGCTACTCGTGGCATCGGCGATATGGCTTTTTTTGCTGAACGGCAGTGAACGCGCAGCCCAATTTCTTGCCGGATATCTCATCGAGCAGTCACTTTCGGTCGATAATCTTTTTGTCTTCCTGATGCTCTTTACGTATTTTAAAATTGCTCCCGCTATTCAAAGAAGAGTCCTTAATTATGGAATTGCCGGCGTTATTATTCTGCGCGGCATCATGATCTTTGCAGGGATAGGCTTGGTTAACAGGTTCGAATTCCTTATTTATATTTTCGGAGCAATCGTGCTGTATTCGGCTTTCAAATTATTTTTCGGTTCGGAAAAAGAATTCGACGCCGAGAAAAGCAGAATTATTACATGGACTCGAAAATTCATTCCGATCGCAAGAGAATTTCATGGCGAGAAATTTTTTATCCGCGAAGCGGGGAAGCGTATTGCCACGCCGCTCTTCGTCGTGCTCGTCGTTGTCGAAGTAACGGATTTTCTTTTTGCATTCGATAGCATCCCCGCGATCTTCGCAATTACACGCGAGCCTCTGATTATTTATGGCTCCAATCTGCTTGCCGTGCTGGGCTTGCGCTCTATGTATTTTCTTCTGGTGCGAATGCGGACAGCGTTCCGTTTTGTCGAAAAAGGCGTTTCCATTATTTTATTATTTGTCGGACTGAAAATGATCGCTCCGCTTTTCTGGAAAGATTTTTCGATAGATACGCTCTATTCGCTCATTATTATCCTGGGGATTTTATTAGTATCAATTCTTGCATCGCTTGTAAAGCCTATACGAAAAGAATAAATTTTGTCATCCTGAGCGAACCGATGAATCTGAACTTTCGGTCTAATCTACTTTCAGATTCTTCGCTTCGCTCAGAATGACAAAAGTAAAAAATATGCCAAGACATTCATCTCTTATCCCCCTTTCGCACGACCATCACGAAGCGCTGCTTATCGCGCTGCGCCTGAAAAAGGGCGGACCCACTTCGCAGCATGACCGGCTATGGTCCACCGAATTACCAAAGCAGATTCATTCGCTCAAACTCTATTTCGAGCGCGAGCTGCTCCCGCATTTCAAACTCGAAGAGGAAATTCTTTTTCCGGCGGCTTCGGAAATTCCCGAAATCCAAGAGATCATATCAACATTGCTTTCACAACATCAACAAATGTGCGAAATAATGAAAAATATTTCTGCGCTTTCCGATGAATCATCACTCAAAAAAGAAATGGAGGATTTCGGCACACTATTGGAATCGCATGTGCGATTGGAGGAGAGGGAGTTATTTCCGAAATTGGAGGAGGCGGAGATAGAGGGGAGGCTAGCGATTCCGGTTCTACGATAATTATTTCAGTGCTCCCCGAAAATACTCGATCGTTTTCTGCAGTCCGGTCTTCCGGTCCACTTTCGGAGTCCAGCCAAGAAGTTTTTTCGCAAGAGTAATATCCGGCTGGCGGACTTGCGGATCATCCTGCGGAAGCGGCATGAAGACGATCTCGCTTTTGGATTCGGGAATCATGGCTTTTATTTCCTTCGCCAGTTCGAGCATTGTTACTTCGTCGGGATTGCCGATATTGACCGGTTCGGCATAATCTGAAAGCAGCAGCTTATAAATGCCATCGACAAGATCGGAAACATAGCAGACGCTCCTGGTCTGCGAACCATCCCCGAAAACCGTGATCGGCTCGTTGCGAATTGCCTGAGTAACAAAAGCGGGGATTGCTCTGCCATCTTCGATGCGCATGCGCTCGCCGTAGGTATTGAATATGCGGATGATTCGTGTTTCAAGTCCATGATAACGGTGATATGCCATCGTCAGCGCTTCGGCGAAGCGCTTGGCTTCGTCATAAACTCCACGAATGCCGATGGGATTGACATTGCCCCAATAACTTTCCGGCTGCGGATGAATAGAGGGATCGCCGTAGGTCTCGCTCGTCGAAGCTAAAAAAAACCTGGCGTTCTTCGCTTTGGCAAGGCCCAGCGCCTTATGCGTTCCGAGCGAACCGACTTTCAGTGTCTGAATCGGCAGCTTCAGATAATCGATCGGCGAAGCCGGCGAAGCAAAATGCAAAATGTAGTCAAGCTGACCGTCAACATGGATAAAATTCGTGACGTCATAATGCACGAACGAAAAATTCGGCTTGCCTATCAGGTGCCCGATATTATCGCCAGAGCCAGTGACGAGATTATCCATGCAGATAACTTCGTGACCTTCAGCGACGAAACGATCACACAGGTGGCTTCCTAGAAATCCGGCTCCGCCGGTTATTAACGTTCTTGGCATTAGTTGTAAAATTACGAATTACGAATTAGAAATTACGAATCGAAAAGTTTTTTCTTCAAGGTTCGAGTTATAGCGCCAAGGATTTTTAAAAGTTCATCGCAATCTTTTAACAATGACTTGGCAAGTTCGATCCTATGCTTGTTCCTGATCGTCCGATTTGTTTAGAAAAAATAAATTCTCTTTTTTCTTCAATGAGATATTTCGATAATTTTACAATACGCACAGCAAAAGCATAACTTTTGTCCTGAATGATATTCGTTTGCTTCATATTCAGTTTGTGAAAATAGATTCGTAATTTCTAATTCGTAATTCGTAATTATCTCCGTCCTATTCCGTAATATTTAAGTCCGATCTCTCGCATTTTCTCAGGATCATAGATATTCCTCCCATCGAACACCACTTTATCTTTCAGTGAGCTTGCGACAATAGTAAAATCCGGATTGCGGAATTCATTCCACTCGGTGACGACAATCAGCGCATCTGCTCCATCGAGCGCTTTCATATTTTTGCGGCGGTATTGCAGGTTATCCGACTCCGCATGGACTTTCATCATCGCTGGAATCGCAACCGGGTCCGATGCCTGGACTTTTGCGCCGTGTTCTAAAAGTAAAGTGATAACATCGATCGAAGGCGCATCGCGGATGTCATCGGTTTTTGGTTTATAGGAAAGTCCCCAGAGCGCAAATATTTTTCCTTTGATATTGGATTTGTAATGCGAGAGGATTTTTTCAACCAAAACTTTCTTCTGCCTGGTATTCACATCCTGAACGGCTTTCATCATTTTAAAATCATAGCCAAATTCCGCTGCGGTTTTTACTATTGCGCTCACATCTTTTGGAAAACAGCTTCCGCCATAGCCCGTGCCCGGAAAAAGAAACTGTGGACCGATACGACTATCCGACCCTATTCCTCTGCGCACACTATCGACATCAGCGCCGGTAATATCACAGATATTAGCGATCTCGTTCATGAAAGAAATGCGTGTCGCAAGCATTGCATTCGCGGCATATTTTGTGATCTCGGCGCTTTTTTCATCCATCATGTAGATAGGATTTCCGGTGCGGACGAATGGCTCGTATAGCTCTTTCATCACCTCGATCGCCTCGGGATCGGATGAGCCTATGACAATTCTATCCGGCTTCAGAAAATCCTGAACGGCAGCTCCTTCTTTCAAGAATTCCGGATTCGAGACAATTTTGACTTTTACCTTCGTCTCTTTTTCGAAAATCGCTTTTACTTTATCTGCCGTGCCCACTGGGACGGTTGATTTATTGACGATGACTTTCGGCTCCGTTATGATCTTGGCAATTTGCTTGGCAACAGAAATGACTCGCGATAGATCGGCGGCGCCATCGGCTCCTTGCGGAGTTGGTAACGCAAGAAAAATAACTTTTGCATCTTTCACTGCCTCTGCCATGTCGGTCGTGAAGGAAAGCCTTCCTTCCTGCATATTAAACCGGACGATCTCTTCGAGTCCGGGTTCATAGATTGGAATCACGCCATTTTTAAGCGCCTCGATTTTTTCCGGCACGATATCCATACAGATAACGGTATTACCTGTCTCGGCAAAACCCGCTCCGGTTACTAATCCGACATATCCTGTTCCGATGATTGCTACATTCATAATATTCGATTATTTCCTCTTCCCCACAATCCTCTTTATTCTTTAAACATCTCTTTTAAATACTTTTAAATACAGGTTATTTTAAAGGCTGTGGAGATGTTGGTAGAAATGAAAAATAGAGAATTATCTAAGAATCCGATGTAAAAACGCAGTATAACAAGTTATCCAGTATAATGTTCGTATGTGGATGGGTAAAAAGTTATCCATACGAAAAATACTCACCCACACTTTGCCAAGAGAAAAAAAGTTATAGACAAAGTTTTGGGCTTCATCCACAAACAGAAAAGAATAACTTTCATTTTATCCCGATGTTACCCAGAAGTTTGTAATTTTGTGTGGAGAAGATCAAAATGCATCGGTAGCCCCAGGCTTTAGCCTGCGAAAGGGTAGCGCTAATATTTAACTGGCACGCAGGCTAAAGCCTACGGCTACCATAGAAAATAAAATGAAACTACTCACTCTTCATAAAATCCTCATCGGCATGGCGCTTGCCTTCTTTCTCTTTTTCGGACTAAGAGAGATCCTGCGTGATGGAGGCAATGCCATTATCGGGGCAATCGTCCTCGGCATTGCCGTCGGCGTGAGTGTGTATTTTGTTTGGGTGCTGAGGGGAGGGTATGAGAGGAAGTGAAAGCGTATCATTGCGAGGGATGGCTTTAGCCATCCGAAGCAACCCCCTTAATCGTGGTGTGAACTCATGCCTTCGGCATCTCTCGCAATGACACACGAATTATTTCTCCACATCAATCCGCTCCAATCTCCGCACCGTCGGAGTCTGCAAAAGAAGAAAATAACTTCCTGCCGATAGACTGCCCACATTAAAATCAAATGAATGCGCGCCGGGCTTCAACTCGCCATCGGAAATATTTGCAACTTTTTGCCCAAGAAGATTCATAATCCCAAGCTGCGTTCTGCCTAGCTCCGTTGTTTGAAGATCAATATGGATAATCCCATTTGCGGGATTCGGACTGATTGACATCCCAACCTGCCCATCCGGATTATACAATCTATTCCCGCCTGCAGGGCAAATGCCGAGCATGTAAAATGTACCGCTCGAAGTTTCAACATCATAATCCGCCGGCTGACCCGCGCCATCGAGCCAGGCGAAATCCACGAGATTCATTGGAGATGTTGTATTCTCGCCAAGCAGTGCAGTAAATCGAATAAATCCGATCGTATCTGTTGAAGAGAGAGAGCCTTTGATAGCAACCGTATCGAAACGATTTCCTTTTTGGATCACACCGCTTGATGGATAAAGCACCGTTCTATCATACGCAATCCTCGCAGAAAAATTCGTTGCTTCCGATTGCACGGAGGAGACTGGCACTTTCTCCAATATCATCGGAATATTTTTATGATCGCCGGCGAAGCCGGAATCATCCATGATGGCAACTGCTCCGCCCAAGCCTTGACCGAAGACATTTAATATTGCAGGCGTACTTGGTCCGTTATAAGCAAATGCAACTCGCCCCGACGTTCTGCCGATATAATGCGGAGTGAAACGAAGCGTTACACTTTGCGGTGCTTTCGGAAGAAGTGTGAACGGCGCACCACCCGATTGCAAAGAAAATTGTTTTACATCCGGACCAAGCTGACTCACGCCCGAGAAATTCACCGGAAGGCTTCCGATATTTTGAATGGCGATGGCAATCGTTGTATCCTTGAACGAACCGATGCTGACCTCGCCGAAATCAATGACCGACGACATCACCTGCAGCTCGGGAGCAATACCTTCGCCGAAAACTTTAATCGTATCGGGATAATTACCGTTCGCCGTGCGGAGCGTAACGGTTGCCGACATCTTGCCCGTCATCATCGGCATGAAGGTGAACATCACATCGCGGCACTCGCCTGGCGCGAGCGTGAAATCTCCGGCGCCGGACATTATCATGAATTCCGCAGCCGCCCCGCCCGTTACATCCATGCCCAGCACATGCAGCGGCATATTCCCCGAATTGCAGATCGTCGCCTTCACCAGCGAATCTTTTTCCTTCCCGGTCTCCACTTGCCCCATATCAATAGAATTCGCCGCAAAAGAAAATGTCGGTGCAATGATGGAGAAGACGGCGTCGGAGGTGTCGGATTGGAGATTGTTAGAACCTAATTTCCAAATAAAAATATCAGAATTACCATGGCTTTGGAGGGTATCATTTCCAACAGAAGCAGAGTTTTGGAAAGAGCCGGAAACAATAAGATTTCCAAACTCATCCATTGTTACACTTTTGGGTATATCACTCTTGATGCCACCTGCCTGACGTGCCCATTCGAAATTTCCTTTCGGTGAAAATGCCGCAAGTAAAATATCATCCTCACCTGAACTATTGAAAGTTATACCCGCGAGATTTAGGGCATCGGTAAAACTTAGTGCTAAGTAAACATTGCCATTCCCATCAACTGTTATTGCATGACCGGCACAATTATGGGTCTGATTTCCAAAAGTGTCTACCCACTCGATATTACCATTCATTTGATATTTGGCTAGAAAAATTTGAGCATTATTTGAACCACCAAAATTAAATTTACCAAAGGTAATTGATCCTTTATAATGACCAGTAACAAAGGCATTTCCAAGTAGGTCAACGCAAATTCCGTAATTACCAATACTATCATCAATATTAGAGACTGTACCTAGGACAGGACTGTACCAGGTAATTTGTCCATTTGAATCGAGTTTCTCGACAAAAGGTGGACCACCCTTATACGGGCTATAATTCATTTCTTTTCCGACAACATAAATTTCGCCTTTGCCATCTATAGCAATTCCCGTCCCAATAGTAGAATTGTTGGTCTGGTGCGTATCTGTAGTAACCCATACTTGTGTTCCATCCGACAGGTATTTTGCTACAAAAGTATTATTACAACCACAGAAATTATTAGCGCGACCACTGCCACAGCAGAAATATGCGCCATCAAAACAATCCCCTGCGACAAAAATATTTCCTTCACTATCAATTGCTATTGCCCTTCCTTCGCTACTGCCTTGATAACTCCCTGCAATTCTAAGCCATAGTATATTTCCAGTTGGCGAATATTTGACAACAAAAATATTTAGATCAGCATACGGGACAGTATTAAAGTCTTGTGCAACAATTGTATCGAAAAAGGCTGAAAGTTCATAGGCACCGGTTACATATACATTTCCTAAGTCATCCGATACGATTCCATATCCTACATCTTCGCCAGCTCCTCCTGCATCTTTTACCCAAGCAAGTCCTCCATCTGGAAAATATTTTGCAACGAATATATCTTTACCGCCTTTGCTTGTTAAAGGAATCCCTCCGAAATCAACTGTTCCTGTAAAATATCCTGTTTCAAATATATTTCCGAATTTATCCGTAGAAGTGCTCAAACCTCCATCTGAACTTTGACTACCGAATCCTTCAGACCACCCCCCTGAATAATTTTGACTTCTTTGAGAAGCTCGAACAAGACAATTATTGCTCGGAGTATTTGGGACATGCCAAAGGTAATCGCCTCCTATCGCATTGCGAGAAATTGCAATCCAATTATTTCCGGAATTGATACTATATTCAAGAATTACTGACTCATTGAGAGGAATGCCTGACCATGTAATCACAGTATCGTAACCAACCTGAAATACCTCGCCTCCATTCGGGGAGTCTAATTTTAACGTTCGAAAATTTGGCAGATAGCCTGGGTATCCTCCGCTAGCATAATACGTTTGAGCACATAGGTTGTTATCAAAACCAAATCGCGTCCAACTATAGGTGCTATCAACAGGAGTAAAACTTACCGTCAATGTAGTACTTGCACCTGAAGCAAGAGTGAATGTTTTTGGATTAATATCATAAATAGGATTCGTTGTTGTGATATTCGTAACTGTGAACGAATTATTCATTGCTGTGATGGTTACGGTTGTATCAAATTTTTGTCCGATAGGTTTGGATTTAAGATATAATGCATTCGGTGCAATGTCCAAGTGTGCAACGGTATTAGGTAGTGGAACGTAAGATAAATTTGATTTACTAGAGTCCCATGTGAATTCAACATTTCTCTGATCGCCAGTACATGGGATATCTGACTGCCAAGTGATTTGGCAGAGAGCGCTATCAAGCAAACTATTGTATATCCTAAACACAATGTTAGTTATATCGCTGCTTGTTTTAACCTCCTCGAATAATTTACCTCCGGTTGCATCTACAATTGGATGAAAGAAACCCATTTCATCGTTAGTGTTTATTTCTACAACATACACACTAATTTTTTCTTTTGCACAGTCAAGCAATAATTTGGCTTTATCCAAATTATAAAGAGGACAATGTAAATCTGTAAAGAGCACAAGCGCTTTCTTATTTGGTCTGCCACTCACAAACGGCACGCCTCCGGCATTGGGCGCATAGAACATTGTCTGGAGATCGACTCCGGGAGCGGGCTGGAGTTTATTTATAGCCGTATCGAGACGCGCGTGTTTTTGCGTCAGGTCCTGCACGATGAATGCTCCGTGATCCATCATGGTAATGCCTGCTTCCGAGGGCGGAATAGAAATGAGATTGATGAGTTTTTGCGCGCCTTCTTTTGCAAGGTCAATTCCGGAATAGGTATCGACCATAATGCCAAGTGTAACCGGCGGCGGATCTTTTTTCGGCGGACAGGTTACGCTTGTAACCGTTCGCGGAATTCCATTTTCGGTTATGGTGATCTCACCAGGTGAAGGGCTTTGCTGAACACCGTTCGCATCGAAGGCATAGAAGCTTGCTTTCAGCGTCGGGAAATTCGTGGCATCCAAATTAAAGACCGAGAGATTCTGCGCCTCGGCAAGGGAAGCGATGAGAAGCAGCGAGGCGATGATGAATGATCGCATTTGGGGGTTATTTACTGTATAAGGAACATTAATCCTGTAATATGAATCCACAATAATTAGGGTAAATCTCCGTGCTCCTCCGTGCCAGAACTCCGTGATCCTCCGTGGTTTAAAAAAAGGGGATTTAACCACGGAGGGACACAGAGGTATGCACGGAGGGACACGGAGAAGGCTAAAACATTGTTCTACTTTTTACGTAGATAGAAAGGCGGGCGGGACGCCCGCGCTACGAAAGAATTTAATTATTATTTTGAATTGATATGTACGATCCAGTGATGGTTCAGCCGATGCGGGATGAAGTTACCCGATTGGGAATGAAGGAGATGCGGACGGCGGCGGAAGTCGATTCCGAGCTTAATGCGCCGGGGACGGCGTTCGTTTTTATTAATTCCGTCTGCGGCTGCGCTGCCGGCGGAGCGAGACCGGCGCTAAAGATGGCGCTTGCCCATTCGAAAAAACCGGAACGCCTGACAACAGCTTTTGCCGGAAATGATGTCGAGGCAGTTGCCAAAGCGCGTAGTTATTTTACCGGATTTCCACCTTCATCCCCGCAGTTTGCAATTATTAAAGACGGCAAACTTGCCTGGATCATGGAGCGCTGGCAGATAGAAGGCAGAGCGCCGGAATCGATCGCCGCGGATTTGGTGAAGGTGTTCGATGCGATGTAGTTCGTAACGGA
>Ga0207100_1167_pt1 | contig 14235 bp, 11 predicted proteins | sample Alteio_BWMinHeat_82_FD_153520 | JGI IMG/M metagenome (GOLD analysis project Ga0207100, IMG submission 153520) | Enriched cells from forest soil in Barre Woods Harvard Forest LTER site, Petersham, Massachusetts, United States -... | ecosystem: Environmental > Terrestrial > Soil > Temperate forest >...
GTCGCCGGGTTTCTGAGTTCTTTGGATTTTGAGACCGTTGTTTTCCGGCAGAAACGTCTTTTGGGTTCGGGGGACGCGGTCAAGCAGGCCATGGCCTGGCTCAGACATCAACGGGGAGTTGTTCTCATTTTGTGCGGTGACAGCCCGCTTTTGAGGGCGGAAACGCTCCGGGCTTTTGTGGGCGCTCACTGGAACAGCGGCCGGGCGGCCACTGTGCTCACCGCGGAGGTACCGGACCCGGTGAGCTATGGCCGGATCGTTCGCTTGTCCGATGGTTCCGTGGACCGCATCGTTGAGGAGCGGGACGCCACCCCCGAGCTCCGTGAGATCCGCGAGATCAACACGGGGGTTTATTGCTTCGACGCCCGGACCCTTGCGGCCGCCCTCCCCAGGCTCCGGGCCCAGAACGCCAAGGGCGAGTATTATTTGACGGATGTCGTTCAAATTCTTCGCGAGAGCGGGGCTGCTGTGGGCGCCCATGCATGTCGGGATCCGGAAGAAGCCCTCGGGGTCAATCGCCGCGGGGATTTGGCGCAGGCGGAGGATATTTTGCGACGCCGGACCGTCAATCACTGGATGGATGAAGGCGTGACGTTTGTGGATCCCGCGCAAAGCTACGTGGATGTCCGAGCGAAGATCGGCCCTGACACCGTGGTTTATCCGGGGACACATTTGGTGGGCCGTATCACCGTGGGGACGGGTTGCCGGATCGGACCCTTCGCTTACCTGGAAGACTGTACCCTGGGCGACGGTGTCGAGTTCATCGCTTCTTTTGCTCGAAGGGCCCGGATCAGCTCCGGCGCCCGGATCGGCCCCTTCTCCCATTTGCGGGAGGGGACGGTCATCGAGAGCGGGGCCCACATCGGAAATTTTTCAGAGATCAAGAAATCTCGCGTCGGGCGGAACACCAAGGTCAACCACCTGTCTTATATCGGTGACGCCTCGCTGGGAGAACGGGTCAATATCGGCGCGGGAACGATCACCTGCAATTATGACGGCCGGCGCAAGAGCCGGACGGTCATCGGCCGCGGCAGTTTTATCGGTTCCAACGTCAACCTGGTCGCGCCGATAAGGGTCGGTCCCGGGGCGGTGGTGGGGGCCGGTTCCACCATCACGCGGTCGGTTCCGGCGGGCGCTTTGGCACTGGAGCGGAATTCTCAAGTTGTGAAGAAAGGTTGGGTGAGGAAGCGGCTCGCCCGGGCCAAGAAAAGGGAGACTTCTCGATGACGACGGTCTGTATGGATCTGAAACCGCGTGTTGATTCTTACAACGGGGGAAGAATGCAAAACCAGCTCAAATTATTTTCAGGCAACGCCAACAAGCTTTTGGCGCAGGAGATCGCGCGCTTTCTCAGGGTTCCTCTGGGCCGGGCGCTGGTGGGCCGTTTCCCGGACGGGGAAGTCAACATCAAGATCGAGGAAAATGTTCGGGGGACCGATTGTTTCGTCATTCAGCCCACGAGCGCCCCGGCGAACGACAACCTGATGGAACTGCTCCTTTTGATCGACGCCCTCCGGCGCTCGTCCGCGGCCCGCATCACCGCCGTGATCCCCTATTACGGCTACGGCCGCCAGGATCGCAAGGCCGAACCCCGGGTTCCGATCTCGGCGAAGCTTGTCGCGAACATCATTTCCGCCTCCGGGGCCAGCCGGGTGCTGACCCTGGACCTCCACGCGGGCCAGATTCAGGGCTTTTTTGACATCCCGGTGGATCATCTTTACGCCAACCCGGTGCTTGTGGAGTATTTCCGCAAAAAGAAAATGAGCAACCTCGTTGTCGTGTCGCCGGACGCGGGGGGAACCGAACGGGCCCGGGCTTTCGCGAAGCGCCTGAAGTCCGGTCTCGCCGTCATCGACAAGCGGCGGACCTCTCCCACCGAAGCTTCCGTCATGCACGTGATCGGCGACGTCAAAGGCAAGACGGCCATCCTCATTGATGATTTGGTGGACACCGGAGGAACGCTCGTCAAGGCGGCCGAGGCCATCAAGCAGGCGGGCGCCGTCCGCATTCTGGCCGGTGCGGCGCACGGGGTGCTTGCGGGTCCCGCCATACAGCAGATCGAGCATTCCTGCATTGAAAATTTGGTCATCACAAACTCAATTCCCCTGGGGGGCCGGACCAGCCGGAAAATCACGGTGCTGTCCATCGCCGGCATCCTGGGAGAGGCGATCAAAAGGATTCACCACGAACGCTCAGTGAGCGAACTATTCGTTTGAGGGAGTAAAATTCCATGGAAAAGAACATTTTAAAAGTCGTGAAACGCGATGTGAAATCAAATCTCAGGTCTTTGCGCGAGCAGGGCCTGGTGCCCGGCGTGCTCTACGGTCATGGCGAGAAGCCCGTGACGGTCGCGGTCGAGGAGAAGCCTTTCGGAAAACTGCTTCAAACCGCCGGCAAGAACGTCCTCATCACCCTCGACCTTGAGGGGAAATCCGAGAGCGCCCTGGTGAAAGACATCCAGCGGGACATCATCAAGCGGAACATGATTCATGTCGATTTTCAGCGGGTCGTGATGTCTGAAAAGATTGAGGTCAGCATTCCCATCCACGTCGTGGGCGAGGCCCCGGGCGTGAAGGTTTCGGGAGGGCTCCTCGAGCATCTGACCCGGGCCGTCAAAGTCCGCTGTCTGCCGTCGAACATACCGCCCGCGATCGCGGTCGACGTCAGCGCCCTGGAGATCGGCCAATCCATTCTGGTCCGCGACTTAAAGCCCATGGAGGGTGTTGAGCTCCTGACGGATCCCGCGCTGATTATCGTGAACGTGATCGTACCGCACGTGGAAGAGGAAGTCGCTCCCGCGGAGGGCGCGGCGCTCCCCGGCGCGACCGGAGCGGAGCCTGAGGTCATCGCGACGAAGGGCAAGAAGGAAGAGGAAGGCGCCGAAGGGGCGGCCGCCACCCCACCACCTAAAGGTGGTGGGGCCAAGCCGGGCGAAGCCAAGAAGGGCGCGCCCGCCGCGGGCGGAGACGCCAAGAAAGGCGAAGCGGCCAAACCCGAAGCCAAGAAGCCGGAGGCAAAGAAATAAATCCCCTCTCCCTATGAGGGAGAGGGTACGGGTGAGGGGAAAGAGCTTTTGATTAGATTAGTTGTTGGTCTCGGCAACCCCGGGCTCAAATACGAAGGGACCCGGCACAATCTCGGACGGCTCATCGTTGAGAAGTTCGCTGGACAGCGGGAAGAAAAATTCAAGAAAGAAACGGATGGGGCCCAAACGGCGACCATCCGTTCTTTTTTCCCCGACGGAAGCGCTTTGCGCCTGGCCATTCTGCCCACTTACATGAACGAATCCGGCGTCGCGTTGGCGGCGCTCCTCCGGTTCCATAAAATTCCGCCGGCCGATTGCCTGGTTGTTTTCGACGATTTCTCCATTCCTTTTGGGACCCTCCGCATCCGCCGGGCGGGTTCGGCGGGCGGCCACAACGGCATGAAGTCCATCATTGAAACTTTGGGGACAGAAGATTTCCCGCGCCTCCGCCTGGGGATCGGCCCGGTTCCGGAACCGATGGACCCCGCGGATTTTGTCCTTCAGAAGTTCACCCGGGAAGAAAAAAGTCATCTCGAAGATTTCGTTGAACGCGGCGCGCAGGCCCTGGAAGCCTGCGCGCGGGATTTTGAGCGCGCGATGAACGAGCGCAACCGTTCCGTCGGAACTTGATAGAATAAGGCTCCCCATGGCATTTGCCGAGTTTGTTCATCTCCACAACCATTCCGAATACAGTCTCCTCGACGGCGCCACGCGCCTGACCGACGACAAGGGCAACCCCTCCGAATTCATCCGCACCATGGTCCAGATGAAGTACCCGGCCCTGGCGCTCACCGACCATGGGAACCTTTTCGGGGCCATTGAGTTCTACCGGGTCTGCACGGAGGCCGGCATCAAGCCGATCATCGGGATGGAAGCTTACATGGCTCCTAAATCGCGCCTCGACCGCAGCGGCACGATCGGAGAGGCGGCTTATCACCTGACCCTTCTTTCCACAAGCGACGAAGGCTACCACAACCTTATTAAGCTCACCAGCAATGCCTATCTCCAGGGCTATTACTACAAACCTCGCATCGATAAGGAGCTCCTGGCCCGCCACTCCAAGGGTTTGGTGGGGTTCTCCGGTTGTTTGAAGGGGGAGATTCCCAGCTTCCTCCTCTCAGGTAATGAGAAGGCCGCTTACGCGGCGCTGGAGGAATACCTCAACATTTTCGGACGGGGCAACTTTTACCTCGAGGTGATGGATCACGATATCGCCCTGCAGAAACAGCTTGTGCCCCTGCTCCTGGAGATGTCCCAGAAGAGCGGCGTGCCGCTCGTGGCGACCAACGACTGCCATTATTTTCGCAAAGACGATTCCTTTGCCCATGACGTGCTTCTGTGCATCGGCACGGGCAAGATTTTGACGGATGAGAAGAGGATGAAATATGGAACCCCCGAGTTTTACTACAAGCCGCCTGAGGACATGATCAAGAGGTTCGGACACCTCCCCGGGGCGGTCCGTTCGACGCTCGAGGTCGCCGAGAAGAGCCAGCTCAAAATAAAATTCGACCAGCTTCTCCTGCCGCGCTATGAAGTGCCGCCTCCAGAGACGGCGGAGACCTACCTGAAGTGCTTGTGTCTTGTGGGCCTTAAGAACAAGGATCTCGGGCACAAGCAGGAGTACCAGAAAAGGTTGGAGGAAGAACTCGGCATCATCGCCCGGATGGGGTTTTCCACCTACTTCCTGATCGTGTGGGATTTCATCCAATACGCCCGCCGGGAGAAGATCCCCGTCGGCCCGGGCCGCGGAAGCGGAGCCGGGAGCCTGGTGGCGTACGCGCTTTCCATCACAAGCGTCGATCCGATCATCCACGGTCTTTTGTTCGAGCGCTTCCTGAACCCCGACCGGCGGACGATGCCCGATCTGGACATCGATTTTTCAGATGAGGGCCGGGAGCACGTCATTGAGTACGTCCGGCACAAGTACGGCGAGGGCTCCGTCGCGCAGATCATCACGTTCGGGTCGATGCTGGCCCGCTCGGTGGTGCGCGACGTTGGCCGCGTGCTCGATATGCCGCTTGTGGAAGTGGACCGCATTACCCGCATGATCCCCCGTGAATTGGGGATCACAATCCATGGGGCGATCCAGGGCGTGCCCGAGCTCAAAGAAGCCATTCAGCTCGACCCCCAGGTGAGGAAGCTCTTGGAATTAGCCCAGAGGCTCGAGGGTTTGAAACGGCATGCGAGCGTTCACGCGGCGGGCACCGTGATCTCCCCGGGGGACATTACCGATTACGTCCCGCTCGCCAAAGGTGCGCGTGACGTCGTCACGACCCAGTACAACGACGAGTCTCTTCTGAAGCTCGGGCTCCTCAAAATCGATTTTCTCGGGCTTCGGACGCTCACCGTGATCCGCAACGCCTCCGACCTCGTCCGCAAGCGGCACAAGAGCGATTTCGATATCGAGAGCATCCCGATGGAGGACGCTGTCGCCTTCAAGCTCCTCGCCGATGCCAAGACCGTCGGGGTGTTCCAGCTCGAATCCATGGGGATGCGCGATCTCCTCCGGAAGCTCAAGCCCACCAATCTTTCCGACATCGTCGCTCTCATTTCCCTCTACCGTCCCGGCCCCATGCGCTCGGGCATGTTGGATGAGTTTGTCGCCCGCAAGCACGCCAAATCCAAGGTCCGCTACGACCACCCTCTTTTGGAGCCGATCCTGGGGGAAACTTACGGCATTATCGTCTATCAGGAGCAGGTCATGCAGATCGCCCGGGCCCTGGCCGGCTTCACCCCCGGCCAAGCCGACACGCTCCGCAAGGCGATGGGGAAAAAGATCCAGGAGGAATTGGAGCGCCATAAAGACGCTTTTGTGGAAGGGGCCAAGAAGAACGGGATTGAGAGGAACCTCGCGACCAAAGTTTACGAGCTCATGGCCCATTTCGGGGGGTATGGTTTTAACAAGAGCCACGCCACGGCCTATGGGTTGATCGCCTATCAAACCGCCTTTCTCAAAGCCAATTATCCGATCGAGTACTTGTGCGCTGTGCTGACGAGCGAGATCGGCCACGCGAACCTTGGTTCCAAAGAGGCCGATTCAAAACTCGTGATCTACCTTCGGGAGGCCGGAGAGATGGGTTTGACGATCCTGCCGCCGGACATCCAGAAGTCCGTCAACCTTTTCTCCGTCGAAGACGTGCCGGAGTCGGCGCCCGCCATCCGTTTCGGCCTGCTCGCCGTCAAGAACGTGGGGGAGGGGGCGGTCGCCTCTATCCTGGAGGCGCGCTCGAAGGAGGGCTCCTTCAAGTCGCTCGAGGATTTCTGCGCCCGTGTGGACACGCGCCAGGCCAACCGCAAGGTGGTCGAATCGCTCATCAAGGCGGGAGCGTTTGACGGCATGGGCGAGGAGCCTGCCCGCACAAGGGCGGGGCTCATCACCGCCTGCGATGAAGCGCTCGCGGTCGGCTCGCGCCTCCGGGCGGACCAGGAGTTCCAACAGGAATCTTTGTTTTCACTCGCGGAGCTGGGCCCCACCAGGACCCGGACGGCGGCCCTCGACTGGACCAAGGTCGAGCCCTGGCATGACCACACCCTTCTCGCCAATGAGAAAGAGGTGCTGGGTCTCTATTTCTCGGGGCATCCGCTGTCCCGGTACCAGAATGAGATCGCCGCTTACACGACCCACACGCTCGGAGGCCTCCCGGAAAGCGGGATCGTCCGGGTCGCGGGGATCATCCTGAATGTCCGGCGCGTGACCACCAAGAACGGCCAGGGGATGGCCCGTTTCAAGATCGAAGATTTGAACGACGAGATTGAATGTCTCGTTTTCCCGAAGAGCCTGACCCCGGAGGTCAGCCACCTGCTCGTCCCCCATGAGATGGTCGTGGTCAAAGGCCGCGTCCAGCCGAGGCTCGACACCCGCGAGATCATCGTGGAGGACATCAGCCCGCTCAAGGAGGCCCGCCTGCGTCTGGCCCGGACGATCGATGTCCATTTGTCCGGGGTGGGGATGGAAGAGACGCTCCTCGACAAGCTCAAAAAAGTTTTCGAGGCCCATCCCGGTTCCTGCCAGGTCAACCTGCTTCTTCCCACCTCTCAGAAGGGCACGGCCGTTTTGAGGACCCAGTACCGCGTCAAGCCGACGGACGACTTGTTGGAGAAGATCGAGTCCATCCTCGGCCGCTCCTCCTGGACCTTCCCCCGCGCGGCGCCGGCCGTTCGTTGACAGGGGGGCTGGAAATAGATAGGATTTGGGTATCCAAAAGGTCAGGATTCATATTTCAAACCGCCAAATCAACCTGTTTATTAACAAGCGTTCTGTGAGTAAGCCGGCTCTTTCCATGGCCGTTATTCTTTTAACGGGTTCACTTTCTTGGGGCGCTCCAAAAACATCCTCCGTGGATTCTTCGGAGGCCCCGGTCGGAAGCCGCCTGCCGTCGCTCATCGACACGCCGACCGCAAGGGTGATCGACCAGTATGCGTATCTGACGTCATTCCGCTTCTACGAAGGGGGCGGCGTGATCACGCAGGCGATGTTTGGGGTCTATCCCCGGCTTAATTTCGGTTTCGCGCTCGACACGGAAGGTCTGATCGGTTCCTCGACCCAGGCCATCCGGATCAACCGGCCTTCCATTAACATCAAGTGGAACTTCTTTGACGGCCGGGATGTTTTTCCGGCGCTCGCCGTGGGTTACGACAGCCTGGGCCATCACTACGACACGACGGCCGGCGAGTACGCCCAGCGCGAGAAAGGGCTCTATCTTGTCGGGACCAGGGAGGTTCTGACGCCCGGCCTTGATTTCAGCGGCGGGATCAACTCATCCAAATTTTCCAATGGAAACGAAGTTCACGGGTTTTTCAGCGGTTCATACGCCATCCGGGACGCGGCGAGCGTCTTTGCCGAGATCGATAACATCGGCAGCTTCGACTCGACCCGCTACAACATCGGTTTCCGGTTCTTTGTCAATCCCAGCTTTTCGGTGGACGCAGATTTGCGCAACGGCAAGAACGAAGACCCCCCCAACAATAACGACAGCCGCCGGACCGACCGCGAACTCCAGCTTAACTACCTCGGATCCTTCTAAAGCAGCCGAGAGGCGAAACCATGGCTGAAGAGGGGATCGTCCTGGAATTTGAACAACCGCTCGTTGAGATCGAGTCCCGCATCCGGGAACTGGAATCCGCGAGCCCGGGAACCGATCCCCGGGAACTCAAGGAGCTGGGAGAGCGCCACCGCGCGCTCCGCCGCCAGGTTTACGGTTCTCTCACCCCCTGGCAGAGGGTCCAGGTGGCGCGCCATCCGCGGCGCCCGTACACCAAAGACCACATCGGCCTGATTTTCCAGGAATTCACCGAACTTTGCGGGGACAGGGTTTTCGCGGATGACCGGGCCATGCTCACGGGCCTCGCATTTTTGGACGAGATTCCTGTCGCGATCGTCGGCCACCAAAAGGGACGCACTCTCGAGGAGGCCATGGCCCAGAACTTCGGGATGCCTCACCCCGAAGGTTACCGGAAGGCCCTCCGGATGATGGAGTGCGCCGACCGGTTCGGTCTCCCCATCGTGAGTTTCATCGACACGCCGGGCGCTTATCCCGGCATTGAAGCCGAAGAGCGCGGGCAGGCCGAGGCGATCGCCCAGAATCTCTGCCGGATGTCGAGCCTTGAGGTGCCGGTCGTCGCGTGCGTCATCGGCGAGGGCGGTTCGGGCGGCGCTCTCGGGATCGGCGTGGGAAACCGGATTTTGATGATGGAAAACGCCTGGTACTCCGTCATCTCTCCCGAAGGCTGCGCGGCGATCCTTTTTCACGACGCGGCCCGGGCGCCTGAGGCGGCCGAGGCCTTAAAGCTCACCGCCAAAGACCTCAAAGCGCAGGGTGTGATTGATGAGATCGTTCCGGAGCCGGCCGGCGGAGCGCACCGCTACCCGGAGGAGTCGGCGGCCAACCTCAAAGGCGCGATCAAGAAGCATCTGACCGATTTACTCAAGTTGTCCCCCCGGGAACTCGTGGAAGACCGTTACGAGAAGTTCCGCCGGATGGGGGAATGGAAGGAAAGGAAAATAAAATGAGGAGGAAGGACATGGCCAAATCAGCCGCAAAACAGGTTTCACCGAAGGATTATTTTCTGCATTTGACGCCGGGCAAGCTGGCGGGCTTGCGCGGTGTGACGGACGCCGGGGGCCGGTTCAAGGTGCTGGCGCTCGATCAATCCAATTCATTCCGCAAATTCATCAAGGCCGCGATGGAGCGGCAGGGAAAAAAGGGCGATGTGTCCTATGACCAGGTCGTCCACGCCAAGCTCGAGATCACCGAAGTCCTGGCGCCGTTGGCCTCGGCCGTGCTCCTCGACGTCAACTACGGGGCCCGGCAGGCCGTGAATTCCTTTTCCATCCCGCGCGGCGTGGGCCTCATCATTCGCGTGGAAGCCTCCCGCGACGCCGGCCTTCCCGGCGAGTTCGAGCCGGGCTGGAGCGTCGCCAAGATCAAGAAGATGGGCGGCACCGCGGTCAAACTTCTGGTTTATATGGACGTGGGAGACCCCAAGGCCACCCGGGCCCAGATGGCCTTCGTGAAGCGCGTCGCCGAAGACTGCCAGAAGGAAGACATCCTTCTCATGATCGAGGAGCTTTCCTATCCCCGCAAAGGCGAGGACAAGAGGACCCCGGCTTATGTGGCCCGGCGGCCCGACAATATCATGAAATCCGCCGAGCTCATCGGCCCCTACGCCGACATCCTCAAGCTCGAGTTCCCGGCCGACATCCGGAACGACTCCAACGACAAGGTTGAAAAAAACCTGGCCGCTCTGGACAAGGCCGCGATCCGTCCCTGGGTGCTCCTCTCAGCCGGCGAGAAGTTCGACCTCTTCGCCAAACAGGTCGAGCTCGCGATGAAAGCGGGCTGCTCGGGCACGATGGCGGGCCGCGCGATCTTCCAGGAGTATTTCGACGTCAACACCCCGCAGGAACAGAAACGGTTCCTCGAAACCACGGGCATCGAGCGGATGAACAGGCTCAACGGGATCGTGGCTCAATACGCCCTCCCCTGGTTCAAGCGCTACGAGTTGTCTTCGAGGGAGCTCTTCACCGCGGTCGATCCACACTGGTATTTCAACGGCAAGATCCCCAAGGTCAACGCCCGGCCCAAAGTGGTGAAGGGCGAATACTAATTGGCTAAAAAGATTGGCATTCTGACCGGCGGCGGGGACTGCCCGGGGTTGAACCCGGCGATCCGGGGCTGCGTCGTCCGGGCTCTCGACCACAGTACCGAATCCGTCGGCCTTCTCGAAGGCTGGAAAGGGCTTGTCGAAGGCAACGGTATCCCTCTCAAGCTGGGTGACGTTGAGGAGATCGTCGTCAAAGGGGGGACTATCCTCGGGACCTCCCGGACCAACCCCTTCAAAAAGGAGGGGGCCGTCCAGAAGTGCCTCGACAACTTCAAAAAGCTGGGGTTGGACGCCTTGGTCGCTTTGGGCGGAGAGGACACTCTTGGAGTGGCCACCCGGCTCTACAAAGAGCACAAAGTGCCGGTCGTGGGCGTTCCCAAGACGATGGACAACGACCTCTCGGCCACCGATTACACTTTTGGTTTCGATACCGCGACGACGATCGCGGTGGAGGCCGCCGAGCGCCTGAAAGACACGGGCCGCTCGCACCGGCGCGTCATGGTACTCGAGGTCATGGGCCGCCACGCCGGCTGGGTCGCCCTTTTCACCGCGATGGCTTCGGCGGCCGACTGGGTCTGCCTCCCCGAGGAGCCCGTCAACGTGGACGCGATGTGCGAACACATCAAAAAGACCCACGCCCGCAAAGGCACGGCGCTCGTCATCACCTCCGAGGCCGTTGACCTGCCCGGGGCCGCCAAGGGAAAAACCCTGGATGGGTTCGGTCACGAGATTTTGAAGGAAAGGGCCGTCGGAGAGCACGTCGCCGAGATCATCCAGTCCAAAACAGGCATCGAGACGCGCTCGGCCGCGATCGGCCACATCCAGCGCGGCGGGCCGCCGACCCTCTTTGACCGGATACTCGGAACGCGCGTCGGGGCCGCGGCCGCCGACCTCGTGAGCCAGGGAAAATTCGGCCTCATGGTGGCCCTCAAAGGCAACGAGATCGCCCCCGTTTCTCTCGAGGAGGCGACCGCCAAGCTCAAGACCGTCACCCCCGCCTGGCTCGCCCTCGCGAAAGTCTTTTTCAAGTAACTCCCGTGACACCGTCCCACGAATTCGAGACCCGTATCGCCTACGCCGATACGGACCGCATGGGCGTCGTCTATTACGCGAATTACTTCATCCTCTTTGAGCGGGGCCGCACCGAGCTGATGCGCTCGATGGGGCTCATCTACAAGGACCTCGAGGAGAAACGCAGGCTCTTCCTCCCCGCGGTGGAAGCTTCCTGCCGTTACCTCGCTCCCGCCCATTACGACGATCTCATCTCCATCCGGACCACGATCTCCGAGTTGGGGGCCGCCTCGATCGCTTTCTCTTATGACGTCGTTCACGGGAAAACTCAGAAACCTCTGGCCCGTGGATACACCAAACACCCTTTCGTGGATCCTTCCTGGAAGCCGGTCCGCGTCCCCGCCGACCTCCGCCGCCTGATCACGCCTTGCGTCCAGCCCCGGCCAACCGGTCGTTAACAACCGATTCCATTTCTTTAGAAGAGCGCTCTCTCCCGGCGCGCTGCCCCCATTTCGGTTCCTGTGGGGGTTGTTCCTTTCAGGACGTTCCCTATCCTGTTCAACTCGAGAGAAAAGAGTCTTTTTTCAGAGAAACTTTGGGCGATCTCGCCGAGAGCGTGATGGAACCGATCCTCCCCTCCCCCGACGTCTGGCACTACCGGAACAAGATGGAGTTTTCCTTTGGTCATGAAGAGGAACGGATCGCTCTAGGCCTCCATCCCCGGAAGCGCCTTTGGGAGATCGTCAACGTCAAAACCTGCGAGATCCTTTCAGAGGAGGCGGGCCTTCTCCTGGAGGCCGCCCGGCAATGGGCGGCCGAGAGAAACCTCATCGCCTACCACTCCCGCCGGAATTCCGGCGAACTCAGGCACCTGATCCTCCGCGAAGGCAAGAACACGGGCCAGAGGATGGTCAATCTGCTTTCCACGTCTGCCCTCGGGAGCGCCGACGGTTTTCTGGAGGCTCTCCTGGCCACAGGCGCCCGCCTGGATACGGTCCTTTGGAGCCGCACCGACGGCGTGGCGGACGTGGCGCGGGGGGAACCTGTTTCGCTTCTCTGCGGAGACGGGTGGATTCAGGAGCGGATCGGGGGGCTGGAGTTTAAAGTGACGCCCTACGGCTTCATGCAGACCAATACCCACGCCGCCGAAGGAATGATTAAAAAATTGGGGGAATGGGTGGGCGTTTCGGCCACAGGTCCCACGAACGGGACACTGGTGGACGTCTATTGCGGCTCGGGCCTCCTGGGTCTCTCGCTCGCCCGGCATTTTGGTTCAGTGGCCGGCATCGAGGTGAACCCCGTTTCCATCGAGGCGGCCCGGGATGCCGCCGCCCTGAACGGGATCCGGAACGCCGATTTTGTCTGCGGCTCCGCGGAGGAGGCGCTCCCGAAAATTCTGGGCGCGCGCGATCCCCTGGGTTCCCTCACGATGATCGTGGACCCGCCCCGGGCGGGCCTGCACAAGAGAGTGATCGCGGCGCTCGTCGCCGCGAGGCCTGAGGCCTTGATTTACGTTTCCTGCAACCCCGCCTCTCTGGCGTCCGACCTCCGGGCTTTGTCTCCTTATTACTCGGTCGAGCGCCTCCAGCCGATGGATTTCTACCCCCACACGCCGCATATCGAATCGATGACCTTATTATCCCCTCTCCCCAATTGAGGGAGAAGTCAGGGGAGGAGCTGGACTCCGGGATGCCGGCCGAGGATGACGACGAGGTACTGAACCGACTGCAGGATAAATCCGCCGGAAATCATGCCCAGTCCGATCGTCAGCATCTGGCGTTCCGGCATGTTGTCGATCCACCATTCGATCACAGGACTTGTGGTGGTCAGGAGTACACTGACCAATCCCGCAGTCCCGCCGACCAGCAGGCCGAATCCGAAGGAGTAATTCTTTGTGGTTTCAGTCCAGGCGGCCAGCCCGCCCGACAAGCCGATGACCAGGCCGCGCGTGACGGAGGCGACGACCTTGTGCCGGTTGATGTGGAGCCGGGCCCGGGCGACGTAGTCATTGGTCGGGTTCATGCCCATCCGGGACATCGCATAGAGTCCCAGAGCGCACAAGAGGCCGAAGAGCGCGCCGAACTGAAGGCCGAAGGCGAGGCTCGCGGCGGCGCCGAACACCAGGCCCCGCGCGACCGCGAACCACGGTGTCTGCCGCAGGGGAGAGCTTTGGGTCAGGCGCTGAAAGCGAGAGATCCGGTGGAACTCCAGGGCGAGGATGACGCCGAGGCCCAGGCCCGACGCGATACCGAAGAGCGGTCCGAGAGTCAGCCCGTAGCAGACGCCGAAAATCGTGCCGTAGGTCGCGATGCGCGTAATGAGCGAGAGTGGCCCGTTGCGGCCCCCGAGGATGTCGTAGGCCATATAGAGGCCGCCCATCACGTCGAGGACCGTTCCGAAAAAGCCGAGATATGCGAGGAACCGGGAGGTCGTCAGCATGGCTGAAGCTAGTTTATAAAGTAAAATACCCCTTATGGACGAACTTCTTTCCAAGCTCAACGCGCCGCAGAGGGAGGCGGTCCTCCACACGGAAGGGCCGCTCTTGGTGCTTGCCGGGGCGGGCTCGGGGAAAACCCGCGTGATCACCTACCGGATCGCCCATCTGGTAAGCCAGGGCGTTCCGCCCTGGAATATCCTCGCGGTGACCTTCACCAACAAGGCCGCCGGCGAGATGCGCCAGCGCGTGGACGCGATCTGCCCCGGCAAGGGCCGCGCCGTCTGGGTCTCCACCTTCCATTCCTTCTGCGCCCAAATTCTTAGGATCGAGGCCAAAACCCTTGGGTCTTGGGACTCTCATTTCGTGATCTATGACGACTCGGACCAGCGCGCGCTCATCAAGGAGGCGCTCCGGGAACTCGCGTTGGACGACAAGCGGAACCCGCCCGCCCAGATATTGGGGGCGATCGGGCGCGCCAAAGACCAGATGATGGACGCCGACTCTTACGGGATTTACGCCCAGGCCAACGCCGACCCTTTCCGGGAGCGCGTGGCGAGCGTCTACACCCTCTACCAGAAGAAGCTCATCAACGCCAACGCCATGGATTTCGGTGATCTCATCATGAGGGCGACGCAGGCGCTTCGCGACCACGAGCCCC
>Ga0207100_1168_pt1 | contig 14228 bp, 12 predicted proteins | sample Alteio_BWMinHeat_82_FD_153520 | JGI IMG/M metagenome (GOLD analysis project Ga0207100, IMG submission 153520) | Enriched cells from forest soil in Barre Woods Harvard Forest LTER site, Petersham, Massachusetts, United States -... | ecosystem: Environmental > Terrestrial > Soil > Temperate forest >...
TCCGGCAATAAAATACCTATACTAAGAACGCTTTTGGCGGGGCAGAGTTTCATAAATCGGTAAGCGCTAAAGCCAATAATTAGGATAATCAAGGATAAAATCTCGCTCCGACGGCTAAATCGAAACCGACTCCAAATACAGGAACAATTCCGATCAGCGGACCTGCTTGAACAAAAAATTCGAAAGGAACTCGTTTCGGAAAAATGTCAAGACCAAAGAGCATCCGGATACCGAATCCGAATGAATTATTAGCGGTTCGGTAGTAAAATCGATCTATACGGTCATCTCGTGCATAGATGATATCGTATGAGTAACCATAACCAAATCCGAGCGCAGCGCCGATTCCGCCATAGAGAAGGACAATATGCGAATTAAAGGAATTGAAATGCCAGAGATAATCCACATCGACTCGAGGCGTGCCGAAATAGGATTCTCCGATATCGGCGTCGAGAGCTTGGTTGGGTGCCGTCCAATACTTAACCGTTGCGCCAAGCGGCTCGACCAAAATAAGCCCAAAACCGAAATCGCCGGTTTGCGCACGGAGAGCTGTACCGTTGACAAAAAAGGTAGAAAAAGTGAGAACTAAGAGTATAATATATTTTTTCATGAGATACTTATAAACAGAGGCGGGGAGAATCCTGTTGTGAGTTTAAAATCCGTATTCACTCCAGCGTTCGGAGACTTTTTTCGTGATCTCTTCGGGCATGATGCATGGATTCGGATAACCGGTTTTCCATGTTGCATCGATACCCATGATGCCGTCATAATTTGGCGATACGCCATTCATGGACATTTTTGTAAAGATCACATCGCGGGCAGCATCGAAGCGGGTGAAAATTCCCCAGATGATTGCGAGGTCGCTATCCAAATTAATATCTTCGCTTACTGCGGCAACGATCTTCGTGCCGCGCGGAAGTGATTCGATATTTTCGGAAGCGACGAGTTTCCCCAACACTTCCCGCCCTATTGTTTTTGATGGAGGAGGTATTGCTCCTTCAACGTTCGTGGCTGCATTTTCAGCAGAACTAAAGGCTCCTTTTACTTTGACAATAAGCAGTGTATCTTCGATCAACCTGCTCCCAGTGATACGCATATCTAATTGAGATGGATTCTTTTGCAGGCGACCGGTTCGGGCAAAGAATTCATTCTCGCGCCGCGGAGGGTAGTTTCCGCCGCTTGACGTCGATGTTGATTTTGGCGTGGCATCGAGGATCATTTTCGAGCCAAGATTCATCGTATAACTGGTAAAATCTAATGTATCGAGAGGAACATTCGGCAATAAGAGAAAATCATAATGCGGATCGAAATGCTCGCCGATGGCTTTAATGACTTCGCGAAAATTTCTATTATTAGTTTTTTCGCCGACAAGGACGGCGCATTTCGTTAGAGAAAGCTGACCTTCACCAACTAAAGAGATTGCGGTCTTCATCGATTCTTTTCCATAACGTTGCCGGGTAGAGATCGAAAGAAAATTATGAAAACCCGCTTCATAAAATGCCCAGAGATCACGAACTTCAGGATGCATCAACCGCGCGAGTGGTCCCAAAATTTTCTGCGTCGCATCGCCCAGCCATTTATCCTCCATCGGAGGTTTACCGACAACCGTTGCTGCAAAGATCGGATTATTCCGATGCGTGATCGCCTTGATATGAAAGACCGGAAACATTCCGGCATGAGAGTAATGCCCAAAGTGATCGCCGAACGGACCTTCTAAGCGCCGCTTATTCGGCGGCACAAAACCTTCTAAGATAAATTCCGCTTCAGCAGGAACGTCAATAGAAATTCGTTTTCCCTTTGCCATGCGCGTCGCAGCGCCACGGAGAAACCCGGCAAACATCGCTTCATCGAGTCCTTCGGGAAGCGGCGCAACTGTTGCAAGAAGCAATGCCGGGTCGCTTCCGACAGCAACGGCAACTTCGAGCATCTTATTCATCTCTTCGGCTACAGTATAATGAAACCCGCCGCCTTTCTGGATTTGCCAATGCATGCCTGTCGTCGTATCGTCATAGACTTGCATCCGGTAGATGCCGATATTTCTTTTTCCGGTATGCGGATCGTAAGTAAAAATCTGAGGCAGGGTAATAAATCTTCCCGCATCATCAGGCCACGTCTGCAGGATCGGAAGTTCGGAAAGATTTCCCGGAGATATACTTTGCTGGGAAGGAGGAAAATTGCTGGATGAAATTCGCGAACCGAAAATTCTTGAAGCAAGAGGTCGAAGTTGATTAAAAATTTTCGAAGGCTTCGGTGGCATTAATTCTTCGGCAACATGTAGAAGTTTTTCGCCAAGCTCGTTCGGATCTTCTCCGACGGCAAGCTTGATGCGCCGGTCGCTCGATAAAATATTCATCGCCAGCGGATATTTCGAGCCGATAATATTTTCGAAGATCAGCGCCTTGCCGCCTTCGCGCATGGAGCGAACAGCAATTTCCGAAGCTTCCAGATTCGGATCAACAGGAGCTGTAATCCGGCGCAGTTCGCCTTCGGATTCTAAATATCGTAGAAAATCCTGGAGAGAATGAAAAATTTGTCGTTTTGGCATTGATTATTCTAATTCATCCGCTCTCCAGGCTTTGCCAACCTTCACGCCGCAATGCTGTAAAACTTTGTCGGTAAAACCCTGTACATATTCTTCGACAGTTTTCGGCACAAAATAAAGTGGCGGCGAGATCGGCATAATGATGACTCCTTCGCGCGAAAGCTTTGCGCATTGCTCGAGCGTGATGGTTGATAGCGGAGTTTCACGAACACAGATAATCATTTTGTACCGCTCTTTCAAACAAACTGCTGCAGTTCTCGTAATCAGTGTATCTCCGATCCCGGAAGCAATTTTGCCGATCGTGGAAGTCGTTGCGGGGATGATGACGAATGCATCCAGAGCATTTGTGCCGGAGGCAAGAGGCGCCGTAAGATCAGTATCGGCAAAGATTTTTTTAACAAGTGGTTTTAATTTTTTTTCGGGATCCGGCATATCTAATTCATCTTTCATCACTGCCTTTCCCCATTTGCTCATGATAAGGTATTTATCGTGCGGATAGCGCTTCAAAAAATCGAGCGCATAGACGGCTCCGCTCGATCCGGTGATACCGACGGCGATGCGGGGTTTACTTTGGTCTCGTTCTATCATTATAAAAGTTTTACTCCGATGATCACAAAAGCAAAGACGACGAAACCAAGTACGGCATTGATCTTAAAAAACGCAAGCTCGACATCATCAGCTTTTCTTTGCTCGAAGTATAATAGAAATCCTACGGTGATAAGAAGAGATGCCGCAACAATGCTTCCATAAAATGCAGAGAGATACAATGCTATAAGAAGAGCGAATGCAAAAATATGTATCATCCCGGAGTATTGCAAAGCTTTTTTCTTTCCGAACCTTGATGGGAAAGAAAAGAGTCCTTCGCGCTTATCGAATTCTTCATCGCTTGTCGAATAAATTATATCGAATCCCGATACCCACAGCCATGTAAAGAGCATGAGAAAAATTGCCGGCAAGATCGCCATATCAATTATCGGCCGCACTGCAAAATATCCTCCAAGCGGACCAAGTGCAAGTGAAAGCCCTACACCGAAATGCGAGAAGATCGTGAATCGCTTTAAGAATGGATAGAAGCAAAATACAGCAAGCGGAATAGGGGAGAGTAAGAGGCAAAGTGAATTGAGCTGCGATGCTGCCAATAGATATGCTGCGACTCCGGTAAACAATACAATATATGCTTGGCGTAAATTCATTTTGCCTGCAGGCAAGTCGCGAATAGCTGTCCGCGGGTTTTTTGCATCGATATGTCGGTCAACGATGCGGTTCATTGCAAAGCCGACAGTGCGTGCCCCGGTTGCAGCAAGAAGAATCCATGCACCGATTTTCCAAAGTGATTCACGGATCGGCTCGCCGTTTTTTGTAATAGCAAGATAGCCCAGCGCCATTCCGGCGTAAATCACAGGAAGCGAAAAAAGCGTATGCTCGATCTTTACAAATGAAAAATATTTTTTCATGATATTTCTTTGGTAGGCGCAGGGCTTTAGCCCGCGAGCGCGTTTCGCGATTAAATATTCACGCGGGCTAAAGCCCTGCGCCTACCATATCCTGCAAAGCTTCGTAATATCCATTTGCGCCCTTTCCCATTATTCTCCGTACATTTTTCAAACCTTCAAGAACAGAATGTTTTCGGAATTCCTCGCGCTTCAAAATGTCCGATAAGTGGACTTCGATCGTTGGCTTGGCAAAGGCATCTATTGCATCGCGCAACGCATACGAATAATGCGTTAATGCTCCAGGATTAATAATCAGAGCATCTGCCCACTTTCTTTCCTGATGAATATGATCGATAAGCGATCCTTCATGATTCGATTGAAAAATCCTCACTGGTGCTTTCAATGAGTCAGATTTCCGTTGTAACTCGGCATTAATTTCATCAAGTGTCGTCTTGCCATAGATATCCGGATCCCGCTCGCCGAGCAGATTTAGATTCGGTCCATGCAAAATGAGAATATTCATCAGCTATTAGCTACTTAAATCACCGACACAACAAAATCAATTGCTTTTCGGATTGCCCTCTCATCAACTTTTTCGCGGATAACTGCCCTGCCGATTGATTCCAGCAAAACAAGCCGGTGATTATCTTGCTGATGTTTTTTATCGCGATTCATCGCAGAAATAATTTCATCGGATGTAAACTCCGGAGTTACAGGAATCGGTAATCGCCCAAGCACCAGCTCAATCTGCCGCCACTCGTCTTCAACCAGCATTCCCAATTCCATCGAAAGCCACGATGCAGCCCGCATTCCCAACGCAACTGCTTCGCCATGCAGAAGCTGATTATAATTTGTTGCGGCTTCGAAACCATGAGCGAAGGTATGTCCGAAATTCAGCAACTCACGAACACCGTTTTTCTTTTCGAATTCATCGGCATTCACATATTTTAATTTTTCCTGCACGGCATCGCGGATAATGATCTCAATTCCCGTATCGACTCCGCGCAAAAGGCGGCGGACGGATTTGGAAACTTTCGTCCAGAGTTCGGGCGAACCGATAAGTCCGTATTTGATAATTTCCGAAAGTCCGGCATTCAGCTCCCGTTTCGGTAATGATTTTAAAAAGATCGGATCGATCAGCACAAGATGAGGCGCATAAAATGTGCCGAGATAATTTTTTTGCCCGGAATAATCGATCGCCGTTTTTCCACCGATCGCTGCATCGGCTTGCCCGATAAGCGTTGTCGGCACATGAACGAGCGGCAAACCACGCTTATACAAGCTTGCGGCTAATCCACCAATATCCGAGATCACACCACCGCCTAAGGTAATAACGACATCGGTCTTTCGCGATAACCGCAGGTTGACAAATGAATCCAAAATATCGAAGAGCGTCTCTTTGTCTTTTGATAGTTCACCAGGCGCGAGGATGATCTGGCTTATCTCGAGTGTGCCTTTATATTCGGCAGTAATACGCTGAAGGAATTTATGCGCGTAAATTTTCGAAACATTTTCATCGGTGATGACGACGGCGCGGCGAGCATTCATATCTCGGATGCTTGCGCCAAGTTCGCTTGCGGCAATGCCGGAGCCGATTGCAACAGGATAATCCCCCATTCCTGAATGAGCGGTAAATGTTTCAAAACGCGGGCGAAGCCGGATACTGCGGGACATTTGTTCGAGGGCTTGCAGAAGCTGCTGCGCGAGTTCCGGAGGAGTTCGTTCATCGCCACGCGGGCTGCGCGTGATGAAATGCATCGTCGCCTGCTCATAAAAATGCCGGCGCTCATCTAATAGTTTATGAAGCTTTTCTGAAAGTTCTTCGGCGTTTGCAGATTTAAGGAGAGGTCGCGTTTCTCCGGCAAGCAAACTGCTCATGACATTTTTTGCAGCCTGACGCACGGTAACATCGACCCATACAATGATCCCCGTCCCACGCATGATCGAGCGATTGATTGCCCGAAGCGGCGTTCCGCCGCCTGTTGCAATAACAAGCGGATGTTGAGTGAAATGTTTTTGGGATAGTTCAAGAAGTTTATTCGTCTCGACCTCACGAAATTTTTCTTCGCCCTCGAGAGAAAAAATATCTGCAATCGTTTTACCGGTTGTCTTTACGATCTCTTCATCGAGATCCGTGAATTCATAGCCGCTTTTTTGCAGAAGCGCAGCAAGTTCTTTTCCAATGGAAGATTTTCCTGCTCCCGGAAGACCGATCAGATAAATATGTCTGCCACGCCAGGTCATTGGATCAGATTTTTTAATTTGCCGTGCTTATGCCGAAGAGCAACGCGTTCTTTCACTTCATTCATTGTATCACCGCCGAAAGTATCGAGTAGTGCGGAGGCAATCGTCAAAGCAACGACATTCTCGACAATAATCGAAAGCGAAGGAACGGCGCAGACATCACTTCGCTCGATATGAGAGGGAGCGGCATCCCCTGTTGATAGATTGACAGATTGCAATGGGCGCATTAAAGTCGAGATTGGCTTCATCGCGGCGCGTACAATAATAGGCATTCCATCAGTCATTCCGCCTTCAATGCCTCCTGCATTATTTGTCGAGCGCACAATTTCTCCATCTTCAATTTCAATTGCATCATGGCATTCCGAACCATGAATTCCGGCAAGAGAAATTCCGCCGCCGATCTCGACTGCCTTCACTGCCTGAATGCTCATTACTGCTTGCGCAATAAGTCCATCTAGCTTTCTATCCCACTGCACATGACTTCCAATGCCAATAGGTAATCCTACGAAATGCACTTCGACTATTCCGCCAAGCGTATCGCCATTTTTTTTCGCTTTATCGATCAGATGCATCGCTTTTTTTTCTGGGGATGAATCGAACATTCGTAAGTCCGATTCTGAAAGAATTATACGAAGCAAGTCTATTTCCGGTAGCTTTTTAGAAGCATCTCCGGATAAATCGCCGATTGATTTGACAAATGAAACCGATACAATACCGAGCTCTTTGAGAAATGTTGCTGCAACGGCACCAATTGCAACACGCATTGCAGTCTCACGCGCGCTGGCTCGCTCCAAAATATTACGAATGTCTTTTTGCTGATATTTAATAGCGCCGGCAAGATCCGCATGACCGGGGCGTGGAATTGTTACTGGAGTTATTTCTTCGTCGGTCGGCACGACAGACATTTTATCTTGCCAATTTTCCCAATCTTTATTTTCTATTTTGATAGCAATAGGCGCACCGGTCGTGATCCCAAATCGGACGCCTGAAAGAATTTCCGTTTTATCATCCTCGATCTTCTGCCGATGTGATCTTCCATAACCCCGTTGTCGTTCGCGTAAGATTGGGTCGATGTCGCGCTCCGCTTCGAGAGATAAACCTGCGGGGATTCCATCGATAATTCCAGTGAGGGATTTACCATGCGACTCTCCGGAGGTCAAATATCGTAGCTGAGGCATCAGAGAGTTAGGAATTGTGAAAAATGATATTCGAGCGATTCATATTCGCTTTCGGAAAGTGGGGATGAATCGGATAATAATCCCGTAAGCCAAAACATTTGTGAAAGAGCAGCCTGCTCGATCAGCATTCCGGCTCCATTCAAAATCTTCGCTCCGCCATGCGAGGCTTCCTGCAAGAATTCAGTTTTTGCTGGATTATAAATGAGATCAATTGCAAAATCTGTCTCATGCCAGGCAAATCCGGATAATAAATTTCCGGGATTATTTATTTGTCCAACCGGAGTGCATTGCAGGATGCAACGCTGTTTCTCTTCCGGCGGAGCGTGGAGAAAATCCTCAATACTCATGACATCCATAGATGGTCCGGGAGCCTGTGAAATGCAAAACTCTGCAAGCGATTCTGCATGGGCAATATCTCGGCTCACAATAGTAAGCGATAGCGGCATCCATCGCGTACAGAGTCCATAGACTGCCGCCTTTGCCGCTTCCCCTGCGCCGATCAAAACTAAATGATATCTCCCTAAATCGAATGCAGGATGTTTCCGCAATACAGAGAAAACTAACCCAGCTCCATCGGTTGATGCACATTCAACTTGATCATTTTCAAACCGAATGCAATTTGCCGAATCGATTAATGATGAAACGCCGAAGTGTTTATCGGATAAATTGAAAGCCTGCGATTTATAGGGATATGTGATATTTGCGCCGGCGTATCCATTCGTCGGAGCAGTTTTTATCCATTGTGCAAAATCACATTCCTCGGCAAGTTCAATTCGCTCATACGAACATTCCAAAAATTTCGGGTTGATTTTTTTTTGAAGTATGGCAAAAAGCTCGTGATTCAACTCAGGCGAAAGAGAATGAGAGAGTTCTTTGCCGAGCAGCGCAAGTTTTAAGACTGACATTTTATGAAATTCGTATGCGTTCCTTTCCGACAATCAATCCCAAATCCCGGAAGAAATTCGGATAGGAAACTGAAACAATTTCAGCGCCCAAAATGGTCACCGGCTCCTTAGCGCGAAGGGCGAGGACAGCCATTGCCATTGCAATGCGGTGGTCATTGTGATGTTTAACAACTCCACCATTCGGACGAAAATTTTTGTCACCATGAATATAGAAATGATCCTTTTGCGATCCGGCGTCGAATCCGAAATTCTCGAAATTTTCAACCAACACAGCTATTCTATCCGATTCCTTTTTTCGCAACTCTCCGGCGCCGAAAAAGATCGAACTGCCTCTCGAATACGCTGCAAGAATTGCAAGAAAAGGAATTTCATCGATGACTGTCGGAGTCTGCTCCTGCAAATAAACGAATGGCTCGATGTTGGTAATCTCAGCAGCCTTAATATCAATATCTGCGCTTTTTTCTTTGAACTCTTCTTTTTTATTACGGCGCTCGATAATAACGTCGCTTTGCTTCAACCTTCTGAAATATTTAATCCGCGTGGGATTGACGCTCATATTTTTCAGCGTAATATTTTTTCTCAGAATCATGGCGGCGGCGATCATATATGCTGCCGATGACGGATCGCCGGGAATATGGTAGGTGATTTCGCTCGGAGCGGTAAAAGAATAATTCGTGAGCTTCACTTCCTTTGCCTTGTGTGATATACCGTTTCCGAATGCTTCGAGCATAAGCTCCGTATGATTGCGGCTTCGGATAGGTTCGGTGACCTGCGAATCTCCGCCCGCATTTAATGCCGCTAAAATCGCAGCCGATTTCATCTGCGCCGAAGAAACGTAAGTGGAGACATACGAGCTATGAAGTTTTCTGCCATTGATTATTGCGGGAAGACTTCCTCCGGAAGTATGAACATCCGCTCCAAAACGCTGCAACAATTCTGCAACGCGCCCCATCGGTCGTCGTGAAAGAGAAGAATCGCCGGTAAGCGTGGCAGAAAAATTTTCGCCGGCAAGCAGCCCCATGAGTAATCGCGCAGTCGTCCCGGAATTTCCACAATTTATTTTGTGATTCGGCTTCCGAAAATTTCCTTTACCTATCCCCTGGAATTCGATCTTTTTATTTGAAATATCGAAATCAACGCCGACAGATTCGAGAGCTAAGATCGTCGCATACACATCGGCAGGAATTTCTTCGATCGAAGAGATCGGAATGGTGATCTTCGATCTCGTCAGGGAGCCGATAATGAGAACGCGGTGGAAAATGGATTTATCGGGCGGAAGTGTAATAATCGGAACGCCAGATTCCGTTTGATTTCCCCTTTGGGGGAGTATTGTTACCTGCATGTTAAGTGTATACTAATCCGCAACTAACTCAGCGTAATCCTCGATCGGCGGACATGCGCAGATGAGATTCCTATCGCCATACGCACTATTGACTCTTCCGACCGGCGACCAGAATTTATTCTGTTTCGTCCAGGGTGCCGGATAGCCGGCCTTGCTTCGGGAATAGGGATGTGCCCAGTCATCCGAAGCAATTGCGGCAATTGTATGCGGCGAGTTTTTTAGAACATTATCTTCTTTATCGGCAGAGCCATTTTCGATCTCTTTGATCTCTTCGCCGATGGCTATGAGCGCGTCGCAGAATCTATCGATCTCGTGTAACGATTCACTCTCAGTCGGCTCGATCATCAACGTTCCCGGAACAGGGAAAGATACCGTCGGAGCATGGAAGCCGTAATCGATAAGTCGCTTTGCAATATCTTCGACTTCGATCCCAGCCGAATGTTTGAAGTGCCGCATATCAACGATCATCTCATGCGCGACTCTGCCATATTTTCCTTCATAAAGAATCGGAAAATGTTTTTCTAAACGCGACTTAATGTAATTCGCATTTAAAATTGCAATTTTTGTCGCATCAGTTAGCCCATCGGAGCCCATCATGGAAATATACGCCCACGAAATAAGCAGGATGCTTGCGCTGCCCCAGGGCGCGGCGGATACTGCGTGAGTGCTTTGCTTTCCGCCGATCGGAACAACGGCGTGTCCCGGAAGAAAATGCGCAAGATGCTGCGCAACTCCGATCGGTCCCATGCCCGGACCGCCGCCGCCATGCGGAATGCAGAATGTTTTATGCAGATTCAAATGGCAAACATCGGCGCCGATATTTTTTGGACTTGTGAGTCCGCACTGCGCATTCATATTCGCGCCATCCATGTACACCTCCCCGCCATGGGCATGAATAATCTCGCACACTTCAACGATCGTTTCTTCGAATACTCCATGCGTGGAGGGATATGTTACCATCAGCGCCGCGAGATCATTTTTATGCTGCTCTGCTTTTTCTTTCAGATCGGCAATATCGATATTTCCCTTACTATCGGTTTTGGAAACTACGACTTTCATCCCAGCCATGACTGCACTAGCAGGGTTGGTGCCATGTGCCGATGCAGGAATGATGACGACATTGCGATGACTTTCGCCTCGCGATTTATGATATTCTCTTATAACAAGAAGTCCTGCATATTCGCCCTGCGCGCCGGCATTGGGCTGTAGACTGATCGCTTCGAAGCCGGTGATCTCGCATAAAGCATCTTCTAATAATTTAAATACTTTCTGATAGCCGAGTGTCTGATCGAGTGGAGCGAATGGATGAATCCTTCCGAATTCCGGCCAGGTAACCGGAATCATTTCGCTCGTTGCATTCAATTTCATCGTGCATGAACCGAGCGCAATCATCGAATGAGTAAGGGATAGATCGCGATTCTCTAAATATTTCAAATAGCGCAGCATCTCGGTTTCCGAGTGATGAGTATTAAAAACCGGATGGGTCAGGTAGCTGCTGCTTCTTTTTGAATCCGCCGGAATTGCAACGGAGATTTTTATATCGACATGATTGGTCGCCGGAACTCCAGAAGTTTTCGTAAATACTTCTACAATTTTAGTTATATCTTCAATACTCGTCGTTTCATCGAGTGAGATTCCGACTCCATCAGCAAAATACAGGAAATTCATTTTTGCTTCTTCGGCGAATCTCCGAAGCGACACAATCTTTTCGTCGTTTAAATTTATTTTAAGCGTATCGAAAAAATGCGAATGAGCAAGTTTAAAATTATTTTTCTCCAGATGCTTTGCAAGGAGCGAAGTAAGCCCGTGAACTCGCTCTGCTATTACCTTCAATCCCTTTGGTCCATGATAGACTGCATACATTGCCGACATATTTGCAAGCAGTGCCTGCGCAGTGCAGATATTACTCGTTGCCTTATCACGGCGGATATGCTGCTCGCGGGTTTGCAGTGCCATGCGGTAGGCAGGATTGCCATGCGAATCAATCGAAACGCCGATAATACGCCCAGGCATTTGACGCTTGAAAACTTCTTTCGCAGCAAAGAATGCCGCATGAGGTCCGCCATAGCCAAGCGGCACACCGAATCTTTGTGCAGAACCGAAAACAATATCCGCGCCAAATTCGCCCGGTGATTTTAATAGAATAAGGCTTAATAGATCGGCAGCTACAGCAACTTTCGCATGATTGTGATGCGCAGTATTGCAGAAATTATGATAGTCTATGACTTCCCCATTTCCGTTCGGATATTGCAGAATCGCTCCGAATATCTTGTCATTCCATTCTTTTTCTAATTTCAGCGGATCGCCGATCAGTAACTCGATTCCAAGCGGTTCGGCGCGAGTGATGAGGACGTCTATTGTCTGCGGAAAGCAATCTTGTGAAACGAATAAAATATTCGCACCTTTTTCATGCATCTGCTGGCTCATGTGAGCGAACATCAAGTGCATTGCCTCCGCCGCTGCTGTTCCTTCATCGAGCAGAGAAGCGTTAGCAATTTCCATTCCGGTAAGATCCATCACCATCGTCTGGAAATTCAGAAGCGACTCCAAACGCCCTTGCGCGATCTCAGCCTGATAGGGAGTATATTGCGTATACCAGCCCGGATTCTCCATGAGATTGCGCAGGATCACCGGAGGCGTAACGCAATCATAATATCCCATTCCTATATAGGATTTGAATATTTTATTGTGCGAGGCAATCAGTTTGAATTCTTCGAGAAATTCCGTCTCGGTTTTTGCTTTGACGCCTTTTAAGGGTTGCTTGAGCCTGATCGACGGAGGGATTGTCTGATCGATCAAGTCATCGAGCGTTGCGGCTCCGATGACGGTAAGCATTTCTTGTTGTTCTTCGGAATCAGGTCCGATGTGGCGGTCTTGGAACTTGTCGTAGCGATGTAAAACGGTATTCATTATTTTTTTCTTAAACTTAGAGCCGCTTAAACAGAGTTTTTGCAAGAAAAATTTGTTTCTTGTTGTGTCATTGCGAGGAAGTCCCGTAGGGACGACAAAGCAATCTCCTTAAGGATTAGCAGACCGTCAGTTCTACTGCGATATAGGGATTGCTTCGACGGACTAAAGTCCGGCTCGCAATGACACCTTCTATAAATCTTCGTAATTTTGCAAAAACAATTTTATGGCACAACAATTTTCATTCGACGTCGTCAGCACCTATGATTCGCAGGAGATGGATAATGCCGTCAATCAGGCGCGCAAAGAAGTCGAGCAGCGGTATGATTTCAAAGGATCGAATACGGTGATCGATTTGAATCTGAAGGAGAAAACGATCACGCTTCACACAAGCGACGATATGAAGCTTCGCGCTTTGCATGAGATACTGAATGGCAAAATGATCAAGCGCGGCATTTCGCTGAAAGCGCTCGATTATGGAACCGCCGAGCAGGCAACGGGCGGAACGCTTCGGCAAACCATCAAACTCAAAAGCGGATTGGAATCCGAGCAGGCAAAGCAGATAACGAAGATGGTAAAAGATTTAAAGCTAAAAGTTCAGGCGCAGATCCAAGGCGAGGAAGTACGAATCGTTGGGAAAAGCAAGGATGATCTGCAAACGGCAATCGCAGCGCTGAAAGGTCAGAGCTTTGATTTTCCTATACAATTTACAAATTACCGCTAAGTTAATGCTCAAACTTTTCTTCGCGGCAATTTTCTTCTACACTGCTTCATTCTCTTTTTCTTCTCCAAAAACAGGATTACTTGCGCCAAATGCGGATACAACAGTTGCAAAAACCAAACCGAAAAAACATCCGAAACTCGATGTAATCGTCCTCGACGCGGGGCATGGAGGGAAAGATCCCGGCGCTATCGGCACAAAAGGCTATAAAGAAAAGCAGGCGGCTCTGGCAATCGTTTTAAAACTCGGCGAGTTGATCGAAAAAGAAATGCCCGATACAAAAGTAGTCTATACGAGAAAATCGGATAAATTTATTGAGCTATACCGGCGCGGAGAAATTGCCAACGAAAATAAAGGAAAGCTCTTCATCTGCATTCATTGTAACTCTACTCCGGAAAAGCCTACAAAAGCTGGAGGTATGGAAACATATATCCTTCGTCCCGGAAAAACCGATGCAGCAATACGAGTGGCTGCCAGAGAAAATGCCGTTATCGAATATGAAAAAAATAAAAAGAGATATGAAGGGCTTTCCGATATTGATTTTATTTTAACTTCTATGTCTCGTTCGCAGGACGTAAAATTCTCTGAAAAATTAGCAGGACTCGTCCAGAAAGAATTGAAGAAATCTGTTGGATTCAAAAGTCACGGGGTCTCGCAGGCGGGATTCTTCGTATTAGTCGGAGCTTCGATGCCAAGCGTGTATATCGAAACTGCATATATATCCAATCTTAAAGAGGAAGCATATCTTAAGAGTTCTGCCGGGCAGGCAAAATATGCAAAGGCAATTTTGGAAGCGTTTAAAAAATATAAGGACCTATATGAAGGGTCATAAGAATGCCGATATTTGCTTCATGATTTTTTCCGTCGCTCCTTTCGAGGAAAAAACATATTCTTTCGCCGCTACTGCCGCTAACGATCGTGCCATATCATTCGCCAGCCATTTATGGAGTGCATCTTCG
>Ga0207100_1169_pt1 | contig 14216 bp, 12 predicted proteins | sample Alteio_BWMinHeat_82_FD_153520 | JGI IMG/M metagenome (GOLD analysis project Ga0207100, IMG submission 153520) | Enriched cells from forest soil in Barre Woods Harvard Forest LTER site, Petersham, Massachusetts, United States -... | ecosystem: Environmental > Terrestrial > Soil > Temperate forest >...
ACATCCCCAAATGGGCAGTTTGACGCGGTGCTTCTACTTCCGGATCGCCCGTCGATCGGGGAAATCCGTGAACCCAATTTGGAACAACTCAGCCTGGGCCGAAGGGAGAATGGCTGATTGTTTTGTGACCTATGTAACCGCATACCGCCATTTCCTCTTCCCGATGTTCTAAACATTTGTGTCCAATTGAAGGCATGGTCACCCGGTTGTTGATGTCGCTAATACTGTTGTCCGCGACTATGGCGGAGAATCCTGCTGTCGTCGCAGCCCAGCTCGATGAGCGGGAAAAGCAACTGGAGAACCTGTATGCCGACTATTGGCGCATCGAGTACAAAATCGCCATGGGAGAGCGCGAACTCTCCTCACGGCCAATTCAAGAAGAGATTCGTACCGTGGTCTCCGATGATGCTTTCCTCCGCGAACTCGGTCGCACGAGTTTTTCCGACGCGCTGCTGAAGACACGGCGCAAGCTGTTTCTCAATGAAGCCGTCTACACCAGGATCACGAATGATCCCGTTTTGACGGCAGTTGTGGAGCAGATCACCCAGCAGGAGAACGCTATGCGCTATAAAGTCGGCGATCGGCAGCTGACTCGCGCCGAACTCACCGACCTTCTGGCACACAATCCAGACCGAAAGTTGCGTGAGCAGGCATGGCGGGCCACCAGCCAGATTACTACTGCAAACGGCGAGCGCATTCAAACCGCCATCAAGCTACGCAACCAGCTGGCGAGAAAATATTCGTCTGAACTTTTCTCCACTTTTATGGTGCGGCGTAAAGGCATGGAGGTTCAGACGTTGTTTGAGTGGTTCGAAGCCATTAGGGAAAAAACTGAGCCCGAATACCAACGCTCGCTGGAGCGCATGCGCCGCGAACTTGGTATTTCCCAGGTCGAGCCCTGGGATCTGGAGTTCTACTTCTCACATTTTACAAACGAGCTTGAATCCCAAAAGTTCTCGATCGAAGATGGTTGGGCTAAGGCTAAGGAGCTCACGGCAGGTTTGGGATACAACCTTGATCCCGTGGAAATGCACGTCTCTGACCTGAGCTTTGGCGGGGCCGCATATCCGGTGCTTTATGGAAGAGAAGTAAAGATTTTGGCGAACCGATACTCAGGAACCTACTTCTACGACCGCTTGCTGCACGCCACCGGGCATGCACTGCACTATCAGATGATGGTAGAGCCATCGTTCCTGCTGCGTAACAACTATGCCGAACCGATGGACGAAGGCATGGCCCAGGTGATCGCATTGATGTTGTATCGCCCAGAGGTGAATACGAAACTATTTGCGCTAACCCCAGAGCAGGCAAGCATCGTCGGCGAAACCTATCGATTGAAGACGCTCTTCACTGTGCGCAACACGATAGCTGACTCTCTTTCGGAATTTGAGGCGTATGCAGATCCCGACCAAGATCCCTCCGCTGTCTATAACCGCATGCACGTAGAATATCTTGGAGTCGATATGCATGACACCGCGGTGTGGGCCTTCAACCCGATGTACGGTTCCGATCCCATCTACCTGGAAAGCTTTGTCGTAGGCGAGATGGTTGCGCACCAGATTCAGCACAAGACAGACCAAGAGTTTGGAACACAATGGGATAAGAGCGCAGGCAAATACCTCAAGACCAGTTTCTACTCTCACGGAGCTGCAAAGGGCATGGATAGCTTGATGCGGAGCGGCACAGGAGAGCCACTGACTCCGCGTTACCTGATCCATTTCTTGCAGAACTCGTTCGAGCAGCCGTCTTTCCAGAACCGAAATGTTGGTGCTCACAAAAAGGTTGTCAAGTAAGAAACCTATCCGGTGAATCCTGGCTCCGAGCGTTCCTGGAACAACCATCCTTCGGAGTTTCGATTCGAAGCCACAGCGTTCAACTTCCGAATAGTTGGCAACTCGGATATTTATCCGAAATAACCGCAAGGAAACCGGCCGCCCCCGTGTTGTGCGCGCTTGTCGGTACTGTCCGACGGGCGCGATCACTCCCGCTTGTCGGCAACGTGGAAGAAGGCGAGTCCTATACACCTCCGTTACTTTGGGAATCCCGATCGTTTGCGTAGATTATAAGGATGGGTTTGACCAGCCTCTTACTAACCAGCGACGCGGCGCTGCTGGACGTGGTGCGGACCACATTCAGCGCTCTGGCTGTTGGACTTGAGGTTCGCGCTGACGCGGCAAGCGCCATGGAGCTCGCCGGTCGCCGGCACCTCGATGGTTTTGTCATTGATTGCGATGATGTTCGTGGAGCCACGGAGGCTCTCGCTACGATTCGCAACGGCCGCTCCAACAAGCTATCGGTAGTCTTCGCTGTCTTGAATGGCAAGACTAGCGTCAGCGCAGCCGTCGAAGCAGGGGCCAATTTTATTGTCGGTAAGCCTGTTCCCGATGCGCTGTTACGAAGCCACCTTGACATAGCGCTCCCCCGAATGGAACGTGAACACCGCAGGTATTTCCGTCACAAGATTGACCTGTCCATTACGCTATCGTGCTCCGACCAGACGGTCGTGGGAAAAATCATGAACGTTAGTGAAGGTGGACTGGCGGTCACTCATTTCGGGCCTGCCGCGGTCGAAGGTACAGTCACAATACAATTCGATCTTCCCGCAACAACCGCTCAAGCTTTCCGAGCCAAGGCTGAGGTAGTCTGGAGGGACGCTTTTGCGATCGGCCTGCGTTTCCTCCGCGTTGAACCCGATTGTCGACTGTCTTTTGAGGCGTGGTTGGGGTCTCTAGAAGCGCAGCTGCAATTTCGAGAGTCCGCCCAATCGAGCACTACAACGTCGGGCATGGCTGGGCGTTCTCGCTAGAAGCCAAATCAGAAACCCAACTGTCCTTCAGGGGCGCGCAAATTTTGAAGAGATGGGGCCTGCCCAATCCAACCGGGCGTGGAGCTGTTTCCAATGCGACGTTGCAGCGGACGGCTACCGCCTAAAGCGCGGATATTGCGACGCATCAGAACCGTGAGCTACAAGAACAATAAAGCTCGCTTCCGAGTGAGCTGGATGAGCGACGTGGGTACGAACAGAGCGGGTGAAATGGGTGTGCAGATCATTGACCCTGCGAAGTGCATTTGGGATGCCGCAACTTTACCCCCGGCAACGTCCGATATGTATGCGGCTAAAGCCAAGGAACGCAGGCAGCACCGGCGTGTGCCGTGCAAATTGGGCGCTGAGCGTGATGCAAGGTTCGGAAGCCCTCGTGCGGGTGGATGTGCGAGACATCAGCGAAGGCGGATGTTTTGTGGAAATGCACACCCTACCCCCAGATCAGGAGCAGGTGAAGATTATGGTTTGGGCAAACAACACCAAGCTGGCTATGCGTGGGATTGTGGCCAGTCGGCGCCCTGGTTTCGGCATCTCAGTTAAGTTCACGGAAATGACCGAACAGGTGCGCCAGCAGCTACGATTCTTTATCGAGTCCGTTATCGTTAAGCAGGAAGTCGGTAAGATCCTAGTGGACTTGTGCACGGGCGACAAATACAAGATTCTTTCTGTTGCGAAGCCCAGGGACAGAACAAAGCTTCCAGATCTACAAACTTGGCCAGCAGGAAAGTGCACGGACGAGGAGATCGCACAGCTACGCAAAGACGGTGGCTGCACTCTTACGGCAGAGTGCAAGCCTTTCACGGTCGCTCGGTGGGCGCGGACTGCGTGTTAAAGCTTCTGAAGTATCCTTATGAGGCTTCAATCCAGGAACCGAATCACGGTACTGTCGTTGTCTTAAATCAATTAACATGCTGGGGTTTCTGAACCCCCAACGATTTCCATGGCAGCGAATTCTGCGGGAAAAGGTTCGGGATGAATCTGAAGCGCGGATTCCGCCGTATGTTTGTCATCGCTACCACTCTGTGGGCGTTCGCTTGCCTGATTTGTCTTCCGTACAAGCTGAGACAAATGGCGGCAGACCATTTTCTCGCTCGCTACGAGATTTGCAAGTCGCCGCAACAGGTTGATCCGGTTTCCGGGGACATCCGGCAACAGTGCTTTGCCAGTGCAGAGGGAGACTACCATCATGATATTCAGCAAGCCTCCTGGCCTCGCTTCTACATCGAGAATTGGAAGTTGCTAGCGATTCTCGTGCTAGGGGTTCCTTTGCTGCCTTGTTTAGCTGCTGCGATTGTGGTCTGGCTTTATCGAGGCTTCTCACAACTGGGTTGACTTCGGGCTGGTGCGAAACGTTCGACCGTCGCTACTCCGAGGTGAGCCTGGGGACCAGCCGCCCGAAGCTCATCCCGAGACTTCTATCGCACAGCCTTTGCCAGTATCCTGATCTCCATGCAGCCGCTTTGCCTGCTTTTGACATCTCAGTCCATGCAAAGATTCGCCCTGAGGAGGAGAGCATGAACATGAAATGGCTTTTGTGCGTGGTTCTGGCAGGTTGCACTTTTGGATTTGCGAAAGATAAGGCTGATGTTCGGGATGTGACCGGCTGTTTGTCAAAAGGCGGTAGCGCAAAGGAATTTCTGCTCACCGGGACCGATGGAAGCACCTGGGAGGTGCGGAGCAGCAAAGTCGCTCTTGCCGAACATGTGGGTCATGCAGTAACGGCGACTGGTGTCGTGTCCAATGCAACCGCGCATAACATGAAGGAAGACGCAAAAGATGCGGCAAAGGACAGTGGCATGAAGAAAACCAACGACGAGCACGGACACCTGACCGTTACGCAAGTGAAGATGGTAAGCGAGTCGTGTAATTAACCATCAACAGTTGTCTTCTTTGAAAAATCTGGGATAAAAGAGATGCCCGAATTCCCTTCGAACGGTAATACAGCGCTGGAATTACCAAAGCGCGTCGATGAGCGATTTGGAGTGCTGCCAAATTTCTTCTGCGTCGCGCCCGAAACTCCCGAGATCACCGAGAAACTATGGGGATTTGCCCAGGCCGCGTATCTCGACAATCCTCTGCCGTCGCTTTTTAAAGAACGTCTTTTCGTCCAGCTGTCACGCTTCTGCCCAGTCCGCTACTGCATTGCGCGTCACACTGGCTTCTTGATTGGACTTGGTCATCCTGCCGGTGACAAGCATGCCCGCGCTCAAAGCATTGTAGAAATCGTTAGGTTACTTCAGCGTCCATTTCCATACGGCCGCGAACTAGAGTTGCGCCTTTCACTCTGCGAGACCTGTCCCGCGCCTCTGGTTGAAATACCAACTGCCGATTCGCAGGTCGAAGAGGCCATTTTTGCACTCGCGGGCCATGTCTTTTTACAGACGCCCCACGCCTCCGCTTGCCTCGATGCACTAGACCGACTGTTAGGTACAGTGCGACTCGAGTACCTGCTGCTGTTCTTGGCGTTCGTTAGGGCAGCCCACTATTGGACCAAGGTCCATCCGGAAATCGAGTTTGAGGATGACATTAAAGAACTTCTTGCGACGCACGAAGCGCTGGCGAACTGTATCCTTAACGATTCGGAAGCCCGTCCGGATAACGTCACCCAATCACTCTTGGACGAGTTGCCCTCGTTGCGCCTAAAAGCCGACAAGGCGATCGGGTTACTGGCTGCGATTGTAGATTCCTCCGATGATGCCATCATCAGCAAGAGTCTGGACGGAATCATCACGAGCTGGAACGCAGGGGCGGAGCGACTCTTTGGCCATACGCCTCAGGAGGCCATCGGTCAGCACATCTCACTCATCATTCCAGCCGATCGCCGAAACGAGGAAACAATCATCCTTGAGCGACTTCGCCGAGGCGAAAGGATCGATCATTTCGATACCGTCCGTGTATGCAAGGATGGCAGCACGCTTGACATATCGCTGACAATTTCCCCCGTTAGGGACGCCGCAGGCAAAATCGTCGGTGCTTCGAAAATCGCACGTGATTTCACCCAACGTAAGCGGGTTGAGCGGGCATTGCATGAGAGCGAAGAACGATTTCGACTGCTCGCCGATGCGCTCGACACACAAGTGCAGTTCCGGACTCAAGAACTACGGAGGCGAAACGCAGAGATTCTCCACCAATCGGAACGGCTTCGAGACCTTTCAGGGAGGCTGCTGCTAATTCAGGACGAGGAGCGTCGACACATCGCACGTGAACTGCACGATAGTGCTGGTCAGACCTTGGCTGCGTTGGGCATGAATCTTGCACGACTCGCAGAAGATGCAAAGCGCAATCCTGCGCAACTGGCCCAAGACGTCAAAGATGTCCAAGATTTAGTTCAGCACTTGACCCAAGAGATACGCACGACCTCATATCTTTTGCACCCACCCATGCTAGACGAGAGTGGACTTTCGTATGCGCTTGGCTGGTATGTGCAGGGTCTGACGGAGCGCGGCGAACTTGATATCGACCTGAAAATTCCCGAAAACTTCGAAAGACTCTCTCCCGAGATGGAGCTCGTCATATTCCGTCTCATACAGGAGTGCTTAACAAACGTCCACCGACATTCGGGAAGCAAGACCGCGCTGATCCGAGTTGGTCGCGAAGGGGACAATATCCATGTGGAGGTTCAGGATCACGGCAGGGGAATGTCGCAGGAGCGATTTGCTGAGGTTCAGTCCCAAGGGACCGGTGTCGGAATCAGGGGAATGCGCGAGCGCGTAAGGCAGGTCCATGGCGAACTGACTATCGAGTCGAACGCCCTCGGAACAAGGATTTCCGCTACTTTTCCAGCCAAGACACCTTCGGCTAAGGGACAGGGCGAGACTCAACAACTTGGCGCTGCCTGATTGCGAGAGTCACATCGTCCACGCTGCAACTGTCGAAAAAACACCATTTCGCCAACCCAGTTTTACAACGGTTTGCCGGTGAGTCTAACGCAAGCCGCCAACGAGGCCATAGGCATTGCGCATTTCAGGTCAATTGATACCCACAGCCCTAACGCCGTAGACGTAGGTCTCCAAGACTCCGAGCAACAAGGGTAAGGCTTCGGTCAATCCCTTTTCGGTTTTCGAGCTTAACACCACCAGGGCAACCATCTTTTCTTCGTCGATGTAAGCAACGGCCTCTGATGAACCCTCGTTGACACCGTGGAAATAGCGAACCTTAGCAGTTCGATCCTTGAAAGGGATGTCTCCGTCGACGTAGGTCATTCCAGGATTGTCCTTACGAAATGTTGCTAGGTCTGAATCCATCAGTTCCTGAAGCGTTGCCCGCCCAGGCCCCTTGGTTACAATATTGGGGTACATGATGGTTTCCGTCCTGTCCCACGACCCTTTTGGGTAATAAACGCAGCATACGCCAAGGCGTCGTCCAACCTTCCGATCAGCAATCCAGTCCTTCGGCCCGTCGATTGCAAAGGATCCACCTTCCGACTGGAGAATAACAGTGTGGCTTTTGCCACTTGTCGCTTGTTTCGGTTTTGTTTGCTGCGAAACAGCAGGCAAGGTTAGAGACGCCGCGACCATAACGATAGCCAAGTACTTCATAGAGAGCCAACACGGCAAGCTTATCTGACCTACTTGCAAACAAGTATCCGCATCGCGTGAGCTGTCGTTAACTGCTTAGATTCTCGTCCTTGTCGCCCCTCGTCATCGCCTGCGCCAGCACTTCTTGCTCGGATCATTTCCTTTTGACCGGTGAATTGGAGTAGCTCGCGATACGACGCTCCAAGAAAATGGTCCTGTACCTACCCGACTCACAGTAGGGATGGGCGTTGGGAAAGCCATCCCTTCCGATGTGACACAGCAATTATCACGTCATTCATGCTTCCGGCACGGCACAGGCGGACATCACGTTTCCGGACTGAGAGTGAGATTCTCGGGGTTGTCTGGGGCGCTTTATTAACGCTCTAGGTATTTATTTACCTCAAGCTAGAGTGCTTACCCGAGTGCCCTTCCTCGAGAGTTTCGCTACGTTTAAATCTCTTAAGGACACGACTGGGAATGTCATTCTGTCCTTTTCTGATACCAGTCGGGTATTCATGGGCCAAGTTCAGGGGAATCAAGGGTCAAATCGGGTCGGGTGCGCTGAAACATTGTCAGCAGCCCAGAAAGTTAGAGGGTAAGGATGGGACATCTTGTTAAAACAATTCAGGCTTGCTTGTTTACCAGCTTGTTGGCCGGAACATGCATGTTGGCCAATGGGCAGGAATCGACCGCCCCACCGCCGGCTGCCGACAACACCAAGACCAATCAGCGGGATAAGAGCAAGGCGGAGCCTACGGCCGATCAACAGAAAGAAAACCAACCTGACCGGGAACTCACTCAGCAGATTCGCCGGGCGATCGTTCAGGACAAATCTCTGTCGACATACGCCCACAACGTCAAGATCATATCAGAGGACGGAATCGTGACGTTGAAGGGGCCAGTGCGTTCGGAGGAAGAAAAGACTGCCGTCGAAGCCAAGGCATCCCAAGTCGCCGGTAAGGACAAAGTTACCAGCCAGTTGGAAGTCAAACCCAAACAATAATTCATCATAAAAACAGGAGACCAGACATGGCAGGCAAGAAGACAGCAGTATTTGGCATCTACCCGGATCGTTCGAGCGTGGATCGTGGCGTAGAGGCACTTAAGGCAGCGGGCTTTTCTAATAACGACGTGTCCGTGTTGTTTCCAGATAAACAGGGGACTAAGGATTTCGCCCACGAGAAAGAAACGAAAGCGCCAGAAGGGGCTGCGACAGGGGCCGGAACTGGAGCTGTGCTCGGCGGCGGACTGGGTTGGCTGGCTGGTATTGGCGCGTTGGCAATTCCGGGACTCGGACCCTTCATCGCAGCTGGACCGATTATGGCTGCCCTGGCTGGAGCCGGCGTGGGCGGCGCGGTAGGCGGTCTTACCGGTGCTCTAATCGGCATGGGGATACCCGAATACGAGGCCAAACGCTACGAAGGCCGCGTGAAAGACGGAGGAATTCTGCTGTCCGTACACTCGGATAGTTCTGAGGAGACCAAAAGAGCGAAGGAAATATTGGAACGCACTGGCGCTCAGGACGTTTCTTCGACTGGCGAGGCCAGCGGTGACAAGAGCACTGTGGCCAGCCGTCGAGACGTTGCATAGAGTCTGATAGTGTGGGCCGGCGGGCGGGGACACAAGGTTGTCGCCGCCCGGATCTTCGCGACATCGACTACTGTTTTTAGATTGTTTATTTGAAAAATATGGAGGAACAAAAATGAGCATCTGGACGATTTTGTTTGTGGTTCTGCTGATAGCTTGGCTGGGCGGCTTTACGATCTTTCACGTAGCGGGAGGACTGATTCACCTCCTTCTCGTGTTCGCTGTGATCTCTCTGATCCTGCATTTTGTTTTAGGTACGCGCACGGCATGAGCGGGGGGAGAGTCAAAAGGACACATCTGCGGACTGCTCCGAAGATTTCGGTACCAGTCCGCTCCTCGATTAAGAGAGAGAGGTTGCGACAAGCAAAGGGGTATCTTGGCACGAGATATTCCACCCTCCAGCATATTCCAGAACATGTGCAAAAGATGATAACGAGGTACAAGAGCCAAAAGAGGCGAGTCAGCTAACCGACGAAAAGGCCGCGCAGGGTGCGGAAAAGCAAAGAAGCCGCAGCAGGAAAATCGCTTAAGAGTTGTGTCGAGCAGGAGAGCGTCGGCTCTCCTGCTCGCGCGGCTACAAGCTTAGGCTTACAGATGGCAAGAGACAAGAATGGATTGCAAAGCGCCTTTCAAACCGTCGCCGCGAAAGCGTCGTGTTGGGTCGGATCAAAGTGGGCATTCGCAGGAGCGTTGTTTCTGGTTGTCGGGTGGGCAGCTGTAGGTCCGCACTTCCGATTCTCCGACACGTGGCAATTGGTTGTAAACACAGCAACTACAATTGTGACTTTTCTCACGGTGTTCCTGATACAAAACAGCCAAAATCGGGATGCTCGGGCGCTTCATCTTAAACTCGACGAAATCATCCGTGCAATCCAGCCTGCACGCAACGAAATGATCGATATCGAGAAGCTTTCCGACGAGGAGCTGGAAAAGCTGGCAGTCACCTTCCAGAAGATCCGGGTGCAGTGTGAATCCAGAACCAGACCGGGAAAAAGGCGAGTCCTTGATGAATAGTATCAGTTACTGACAAATTGACCCACGCTTTACGGGAAGGACGCCTCCTGGGGATCAAATAAGTCTGGCCCGTATACAGGGTTACCCGACGGTAGTATCTAGGAAACAGAACTGATCGCACGACGCAACAAGGTCACCGGTCGATGCGATCGGGCAAACCATCGAAGAGAGAGGAATACATGGGCGCAGTCCCAGGACGTCAATTCCCGCAACCGGGGCTTACTACTGCTCAAGGTTTTCGGCCCCTCCGGCCGAGTCAGTCGATCCGGCCGATCCAACCGATCCAGCCAATTCAGCCCCTCCAACCGATTCAGCCGACTCCACCGTTGCGGGGGATGGGACGGGCCACGGATTTTCCTTCGGCGACTCGCACACGATGAACCTTCCGCGAGCACCCAGGCTGCCGCAAAACCCGTTCGCGGATGCAGCTTGCGGCGTCATTTGTAAAGCGAGCTTTTGCTCGACTCATCACAACAGTCTTCAACCGATTGATCCGCTGCCCTCAGCTACCAGATGTACGTTCGAGTGCTTGTCTCGGACATTGTCTGCATCCATATCAAGCGCTGGATTCCTCAACTCTTCCCCATGACCCCACCGTCCGGGGTTCGAATGCCCGCGAAGAATTGATCGCCGTTGAGAGGTGGCTAGAGAATCTACGCGCCGATATGGCCAAATCTGAAAAGTGGAAAAACATCCCCAGCAACACTCGCTGACTTCCGCCTGATGCGTGCCCTGGCCCGAATGGGCCACATACAACCCGGCTGCGCCACAGTTACGCTGTTTGTGAGCGCTTCGGGGGAGGGCTGTTCAAACGAGCGCCCCAGGGACTTAAGGAGTCTGCGGCGTTTTCGTTTGTACCGACGAGTATGCAAACCCTTATTCTGGTCTCAAACTTCCCCAGCTAGAGCATAAGTGCATCTTCCGCAGCTTTTCCGTTCGCGGTGTGCCGGATATTCTTCTTACATGCAGTCCGGAACGAAGCGCTCACCCAAGATGGTCACCATACGCAACCTGCAAGAGATGAAACCGGCGGCCCGAGAAAACGAACCTCACACGAAACTGCTGGTGCTCGGGCTTGGCGAAGCCATCTTAACGACCTGCGGTCAGGCCCGACTGTTCTTGGAAGAAGGCGCACGTGTTTGAGCAACGAATAGGATGATTCAGAATCCAACGCCATGCCACGATAGGGCAAGAAATCAACGACACCTCCACCAGCCCACTGTCGTTCGTACTCATTCGCATCACTTCGCATCCTGGAAAATATCCAGCCTTGAGCCGTAAGGGCGATCTGCTGGTCTCGTCCGAAGCACAGGCATCCGAATTTCCTGCCAACGAAGCGCCACTGCAACAGAGAGAACTTGAGAGACGTGAGTTTAAAACGAAAAGTTGAACCTGCGTAGCTAGTACAATGCCTTCCATGGTGTTGTGCCGTGGTCTGAGTGTAATCGCGCTGTTTGCAACAGTGACAGGTCAGGTGCAGATGGCGCCTGCTCAAGACACGCGCCGGGACAGTGAACCCACCAGCTCGAAAATAGCGTGACAGGAGACTCTGATAGTCAGAAAATTGACCGCTAAATGAATTCCGCGCCGCAGCTCTGTCATCAGGGAGACGGGAGTATGTCAGCCGACAATAAGCCAATTCCGCGCGACGTCGCAGTCCCGAATTTTGTGCCGCGGAAGAAAGCATCTGGGCGAAGACCAACTGACGGTGGGCAATCGTTTGGTGAGGGGTTCTGTCGTATCCCGTATCTCGCGGGATGGCGTCATCTGCTGGTACCTCTATTCCTGGCTGTCGTAACAATTGCCATCGGATTTGCGGATACCACCACAGAACAGATCTTGTTACCAATCGAAGTCTTGGGTGCAAACGGCACGACGGTGAGCAGGACCGTCATCCTTCAGGCCGGACAGGCTGAGTCGGTGCGATCTCTCTGGCTTCAGATCCATGGGCTACGTTATGCGGATCAAGCCAGCGTCCAGGTCAACGAGAAGCCCTGGATACCCCTCAACAAGGACACGGTCACCATCGCCGAGCCCGGCAAGAGTTTCGGCGGAATCGGCGGAGGCTTCTCCACGCTGGTGATGACTCTCGTGCTCCCCAACGGCGCGGTCGTGGGTGGTGATAACACAATCCGCTTCCGGTTCAACCAAACTGACGGAGTCGTCAGCAGCTATCGCATCCTTGCATTGAACTTTCTAAGCGTCGCGGGAAAGAAAATCCTCGCGCCAGACAATTTTGTGGAAGATGCGCCCGAAAGCTGGACGCCGCCCTTGCCCGACGCAGCGTCTATCCAGGCGGGGCGGGAGCTCTGGCGGACCGCCTCACTGGTGGCAAACAGCGTCCCAAATAGTCCGCGGATCCAGGCGCACTGCGCCGACTGCCATACGCAGGATGGGCGCGACCTGAAATACTTCAACTTCTCCAACGAGAGCATTGTCTCCCGTGCACGCTTCCATGGCCTGTCGTCGCTTCAGAGCGAGCAGATCGCAAGCTACATTCGCAGTTTGCCAGTGCCCAATCCTGGCCGCCCGTGGAACCCTCCATACCAACCTGGACCCGGCATAGACGAGCAACCACTCTCGACCTGGGCGGCTGGCGCCGGACTCGGCTGGGTCCTTGAAAAGGATACGGACACATTGCCGTATCTAGTTCACCAGCACGGCGGCGGGCTGAACCCAGCCTCGTCAAAGCCAGCGCGGAATGCTCCCAACCTCCGTGAACTCGCGAGACAGATTACCCCGGACATGTTTCGCCCCGACGGCAACCTCAGTGCTCGTGAAATTCCGATTGCCTTACAGCTTCCCGATTGGAACCAATGGCTGCCCCGCGTACATCCCAAGGATGCATGGGGAACAGCCTTTACACAGAGTGCGTTCGCAGCCTCATACGATGGTGAGATGACTCCGGAGAGCAAGAGCAAGACGAGCAAGAAGCCGTCGCTACGCACCCTCCTGGAGGCAACCCAGACTACGGATCACGATCTTCGCTCCGTCGTTGCCGCCTTCGCACAGTGGTCAGAAGCCCGGCGCTCCTTCCTTGGACGCCTGGGTAAGGCGGATGCAGCGTGGTCGCCGGAGCTGAGCAATAGGGTTTACTCGACTCAGCTATGGCAACTGGTGAAGACCTGGGAAATGACTCAGGAGTTTGGGCTCGAAGGACGCGGGCGCAACCTCATCGGCTCGACCGCGGATTCCCGCACGTGGTGCAACATTGTTCCGGGAGATGCAGCTCCAGCGGCTGCCCACATACCCAATGGACCGGCTGGAGTTGGCGGTAGCGCGTTGACCAACGAGTATCTCAACGCGGCCTGGTATGAGTTGCAGATCGTCCTGAACAGCGGCAATCATCAGCACCGGGAACGTGCCCCGGTGGATTGGGTGTATGTGATCGGCGGGTTCCTCGACCTGCATGCTCAGACCCACCAGCCGGAGCCTGCACGACTGCTCGTGGCCGTAATCAAAGCGCTGCAATCCGCCGATCCGCTCTTAGGCCCAGACAACCTCAAACAGGGGTGGCGGCCTAATGACAACGTCGATCCCCGCATCATGATCAGTCCAGTCTGGGCCCCAATGTTTCAACCACTGCCCGTCGAGGCCCATCAGGCACTAACCGCGTCGCTCCTGGCCGCATGGATGGACAAGAACCTGCAATATCCGATCACGAAGCACTTACCCGTCGGGGTACCCAAGCGTCCGTACACTCAACCCAGTTCCTACGGAGATATCAGCGGCGGGAAGGTGTGGGAGTCGGCCCGGGAGTTCCGCGATGCAGGGGTTTCGGCCGACCTCGTCCAGCATTTACAGCAATGGGGAGTTGCATACAACGACCGTGCAGCCCGTATCCAATACTGACACTACAGGTCAGCGCCAAACGCCAAACACCTCCGGAGTGCAATCTTTCAGTCACTGCAAGTTGTTGGGGTAACATCTCCAATACACTCACTAACCCCGTTGTTGGAAATCGTTCTACCGACAACTAGAAAAGGACCCGCAGCATCGTGATTTTAGTTCGTCCCGCCGGACGGTCATTGCAGGCACTCAGCCGCACGGTTTGAATTCGATTCATCGATTCCGAAAACCCTGCTTTCACAAAAATTCCCACCGTACTAGACTAGGCACCTGAAATTTGGCAAGCCTTTTGACTGCAAATGCAACACGACGCGTGCGAGCACGCGTTTTAGTTTTAGGAGGCGACTTTATGGGCTCTCGCTGGCTTCTATTGCTCTTGTTTTCACTGACCACCAGCGCGTTGCTGGCGCAGTCTGCACCGCCGC
>Ga0207100_1172_pt1 | contig 14145 bp, 12 predicted proteins | sample Alteio_BWMinHeat_82_FD_153520 | JGI IMG/M metagenome (GOLD analysis project Ga0207100, IMG submission 153520) | Enriched cells from forest soil in Barre Woods Harvard Forest LTER site, Petersham, Massachusetts, United States -... | ecosystem: Environmental > Terrestrial > Soil > Temperate forest >...
TTCGTTTTACCGAAAAGTTTTTATTTGTATTTTGCATGGGGATAATTAATGTTTTTGTTAAGTTTAACCCACAAATATACAACTTGTGCCGTCTGATCCAAGAATTTTACCTTCAACAAATTGATATTGGTTTAAGTCAGTGAACCGGCGAACTGGAATTTTTGGAATGAGGCTATTGTATAAATAACCTATGAATGATTCATCAAACAATCTTTTCAATCCAGCGCTTGACATTCAACGTCTAAGAGAGCTTGCCTCAAAAAATATTTTCTTAGGCACGTCAAGCTGGAAATATGACGGATGGCTCCATCAAGTATACAATAGAAATTATGAACGGATTCTCAAAGGCAGACATGTACTCAATCAATCAAAGTTTAATAACGATTGTCTCAATGAGTACACAACTATTTTTCCAACGGTGTGCAATGATTCCAGCTACTATAGACTTCCGGAAGAAAAGAATTTAGAAAAGATTGAAAAAGACCTTCCTGATAATTTCAGAATGGCATTCAAAGTGCCTGAACAAATTACGCTGAGAGAGGAAAGAAATTTTGTAGGAGGGCAGATGCTATCAGGAAATCTTAATCCAACTTATCTTGACGCAAACACCTTTAAGGATTATGTTCTCAGACCTATTGAAAATGTTTTCAAGAAAAAATTAGGTACACTTATTTTTGAATTCTCACCACACTTTTTTGATAAGACTTGGGGAACAGGTGTTGTATACGATCATGAAGCGTTTGTCCATGATTTGGATAAATTTTTAGGATCGATCCCAAAAGGATTTTCATTCGCTGTTGAAGTTCGGGATCCAATTCTGATCGGCAACGGATATGATGATTACCTAAATACACTCAAAAAGCACCATGTAACCCATGTTATCAATGCTCAAACATGGATGCCACCTATTGAGGAACAGGTGAAAAGAAATGGGATTATCACAAATAATCATATTGTGATTAGAGCATTGACAAGACCTGGAATGAAGCATGAGGATGCAAAGCAGCGTTACATGCCTTATAACGAAACAAAGGACCCAATGCCTGAAATGAGAAAGACAATTGCTCATTTAATGACTGAAGCAGAACGCAATCAATGGGTACTGGAAGCTTACGTCAATAATCGTACAGAAGGCAACGCGCCAAATACTATCCATGCCATTCTGGATATCTTTGATGAAATGAACGGAATTGAAAGAGAAGAAATTTTTCCTGTGCCTACCTTAGAGTCATGGGATCTCTTTGGATAGGTAATTGCTCTTATTGTTTTGCTGAAGAAGTCACAAAACATTCTAAATAGTGGTATGAGCAGAAATAACGTTTTCATATCCTTCACAGCAATACAATAAATATCTGAAGCAATTTAGTGGAGATTTTTTAAAATCCATTTTTGAACATGCTTGTCCAACGGAGTTGAAAAATCCTTTCTTGTACTTGTTCTACATCCAATTTTTATTGTTTTCAATTTTGCCAAATCAACCTCTTCAGGAGGAGCTCCACAAAAAGAAGCTGCTAATAGGGTAAGGTGATATGAGGGAAAACTGAATACACCTTGATTTTTAGGGTCTATTGTTTTATTTAAATCCTCATGTTGAATGTAGCGGTTGAGAAGAAATGTTTTGTCGTCATTATATAGGAATAGCTGGCTAATGGTTATTGCAATGTTTGTGGTGTTGTGGCAAATTATTATAAATTCTTCTTGGTTAGGAGCGTCTGTTGCTTTTCTTACGGTTTCAAAAACATCTCCAAAGACTTCTTTAACTGAACTTTCAATTTTTATTTTTATTTTCTCTGTCCTATTAGCAAGCCACAAAGCAGTTATTACAGCTAGAATCGTACCAACTGCTCCAATACATACCCCTATTGCTTCCACTTCACTCCAATTCATATTACTATTGAAATATCTACGTATTAAAAATATTTTTTACCGCAATCCATGTTTTACCGTCACTTGGCGTCACTTCCAATTATGTAACAATATTTTATGCCTGTATGTACACTTCCTTCTCAATTTTCTTTGCAATCAAAGAAACAGCTCCAAAACTTTCCTTCACTGTTCCAGTAATAACCAATGCTTCACTTGAGGCAATAATTGAATAGAAATTTCTGAATTCTTCCGGCCATACTACCACGTCAATCATTCCCTCTCTATCAGCTAAATTGAGCATAAGCATAGAATCTCCTTTTCTTGTAGTGACATTTTTTGTAGCAGCCTTATAGCCCTGAACCATAATTTCTTTATCAATATATTTCTCTATCTCACTTGATGGGATAACATGTTCATCTTTTTGCAAGAAATCACAGGGATTGGTAACGGAATATCCCAAATATTTTCTCTCTAACAAAAAATCATAATAGGGTGATGATTCTGATAGATGTTCAAGATCATAATCAACTTTTGCAACTTCTAGTTCTAAAGAACCTTGAGAATATGCATTCATTTTTTTCTTTCCTCTTGATTTTGAAAATGCTTTTGATCTTCCACTCATCAGTGATGCAAAAATAATCTGCATCTCTTCTCTCTTTATTCCTAAGCAGTCACACGCTCCTATTGCAATTAAAATTCTTCCATCATCAGGGGTTACACCACTCCTCTTCACAAAATCTTCAATAGAAGTATACCTTCCTCCTTTTTCTCTATTCTCAATCAATGAGAGTTTGGAAACTAATGATACTTCTCTGATCCCTTCAAGCCCTAAACGTATCACATGATCCTGTTCTACAGAATGTTTGAAATCACTTCTATTAATTTCTGGAAGCAAGATTTCAATATCAAGAGCTTTTGCTTCATTGATATATTCTTGGTGTCTATAATAGCCTCCATAGTTGTTCAAAACGCTACATAGGAATTCACTTGGGAAATGGACTTTCAACCACGCTTCCTGAAAAGATAATACTGCATAGGAAGCAGAATGAGCTTTACAAAAAGAATATCCAGAAAAAGAACTAATTTGCCTCCACAGTTCTTCAGCACCATCAAGCTTGATTTTATTTTTAATGCATCCATTGACAAAAGCATCTTTCTGAGATTGCATGGATTCTTTTGATCTCAATTTTCCACTCATGGCCCTACGGAAAAGATCAGCTTGTCCATAGGATAATCCCGCTAATTCATGAACTACGTTTAAAACGTCTTCTTGGTAGATCATCACACCATAAGTTTCCCAAAGCAATTCTTCCATTTTAGGATGAAGGTATTCAATACGTGAATGATCGTGATGTCTCAATATGAACTCATTCATCATTCCGCTGCTGGAAACGCCAGGTCTTATCACTGATGATGCAGCGGTAAGCATTTGGAATGTGTCACAACGCAATTTTTTCAATAGACCAATCATAGCAGGACTCTCTACATAAAAAATACCTCTTGTTTTTCCTGTACGCATGATTTCCTTTGTCCGTTCATCCTTCAAGGCAACACGCACATCTTCAACCGGAGGTCTCTTGCCAGTTCTTTTTTCAACTAAATTCATAGTATCCCAATATGTCCCTAATCCTCTTGTTGCAAGGATATCAAGTTTTATCAATTTCCATTCATCAGCCGTAAACATATCCTGTTGCATAATGGGAATTCCAATTGGTGCCATTTGAGTAGGACAATAATTTGACATTGCCTTATCAGCCAGAATAACACCACCTGCATGAACAGAAAGATGTCTTGGAAACCCTAATATTTTATTTGCTGATTGAATCCAATCTGTAACATCCTTCATTTCATTTTTTTTCTTTACCTGAAGTACCGGATCAATTTCTTTTTTCTCTTTTGAGTAATACAATTCATTCAGCCTATAATTAAAGTTCTCAATCTCTGCATCACCAAATCCAAGTGCCTTTCCTATCTCTCTTACGGATCCTCTATCTTTATAGGTTTGAATTGTACAGAGCATTGCTGAATTTTCTCTGCCATATTTATCAAGCATATAATTGATAACTTCATACCTATCCTTCCATGAAAAATCCACATCAAAATCTGGCGGCATAAGTCTTTCCGGATTCAAAAATCTTTCAAACCTCAAATTATTTTCTATTGGATCTACATTGGAAATATCTAAGCAATAGGATATGAAAGAATTTGCTCCACTTCCTCTTGTTAGGTATGGAAAGTTTTTTTTCTTTGCATATTCAATCATATCTTTTACGGCTAAAAAATAGCTTGTTGCTCCTAACTCATTGATCATTTCCAGTTCATGAGAAAAACGTTGGATATGTTCTACTGATGGATTTGAAAATCTTTTAAAAAGTCCTTGTTCTGATAAAGTCTTTAATAATTCTTCAGGATCTTCACATGGAAATCTTGCAAATTTTGGTTTTTCAAAATCAAATTCAACATTACATTCTTCAGCAATTTTAATAGTATTTGCAAAAGCTTCTTCACTTACTCCTGAAAGAATTTTCCTCATTTCCTCTTCAGAAGTAAAATATTGTGATGGATCCGCAACCTCATTTTTAGGCAAAAGTCCCATATTGGTATTGAAATGGATGGCCCGGAGCATCTGATGGGTGAGATAATCATTTGCTTGCCCTATAAAGACGTTATTAGAGGCTATTGGAGGTATCTTATGGATTCTGTAAATATCCCTCAGATAATGCCATTCCTTGCGTTCTGAGGCACAAATTCCCATAAATAGCTGTCCATTCCTCACCTTTTTGGTAAGATGGGTCAAAATTGATGGATTTGAGCTTAAAATGAAGGTATTTTCAGGTCCTAAACGATCTAAAAACGGGATTAATGACTTGGCGCTGGATACGTCATTTTTTAGTACGTCATGAACTGATTCTTTTGCAAAAGACTCATAAGTTATTTTCTGTTTTGTCTGTGGAATTGCCTTCAACACTTCCGTAACGGTATCACATATTTCTTTATAACCTTCATTATTTTTTGCAAGCAAGACTACTCTTTCATTTCCATTCTTTAGCTCAACTCCCATAATGGGTTTGATCCCATTTTTCTTTGCGGATTTGTAAAACTCAATTGCTCCCGTAAGGTTATTGGTGTCTGTCATTGCAACAGCACTCATTCCATTTGCTTTTGCATAGAGTGGTAATTCCTCAGCAGCGATCGTACCGCTTCCAAAAGAGTAAAAGGAGTGTGTATATAAGTGTGTAAACATTTTTTCAGTCCAATTGATAAAGTTTTGAAAGTTGACGAACATTTGAGATTGCAGAATGAGAGGGTGAGTTGCAACCAATCACATAGATCTTCTCATAGGACATACGCAGACTATTTATCTTGGAGATTATCTGCTCCAATTCCGCTTTGGTATAATCATATTGATACCGTATCTTTTTTTCAGTGCTAAACCAATTCACTTTATTTCTTCCAAGTAATCTCAAGTAACATTCTTTCTTGTCTGGATTAGCAATGTGAAAATTGAACCCAGCAAGATCAGGTATGTCACGCTGCACAACTTTTATTTTTCCACCACGTATTATTTTTAACGCAGATGGATTTTTCCAAGAATGATGATCGCATTCAAAAAATAATTCAATAGGAATGATTTCTTCTCTCAGCGTTAGGAATGATTCCAAAAGTTCTTTTGAATAATGCGTATTACGGTCAAAAGAAAGAATCATATTTTTCTTGACTGAAGAATATTCAGAAAGGGAGGTTATGAACTGTGTCCAATGATCAGAAAAAATAACTCCATTCTCTCTGAAAATATTTGCATTGCATTCCATCCTTATAAAAATGGAAGTTATATCTGAATTCAATAAGTGATGCAAAACGGATTCTTCAATAAGGTGTTGAGGATCAGTATTCCACTCCATTGTTGAAAATGATTGACTATAACTGTCAAGTATTTTTTCAAAATTGAATTCACCATTGCTTGAAAGGGCAGATAATGAATAATTGGTGAGTCCAAACAGGATGCTTTTATCTGTCAGAAAAGTTGCCTTTGGTGTATAAAATAATTGGTTATTTGACTGCATATTTCCTCCTTTCAATGGACAAGATGTGACGCATAAATTATACTTTGATTACCATATTTCCGGTTTATGGTGTCAAGGACTGAATCAATTTTCTGTTCCTTTTTTTCTTCTGATGCAGAATCAAAAAGGTATAGTTGTTGCAAATCATCAATAAAATCTTGAGCGCCAACTCCAATAAGTCTTATCCTATTTCTTCTTGTCCAGGCTACCCTGAGCAATTTTTCAACAGTACGATAAATTTCCTGCGTTGAATTTGTATAGCTAACTGATCTTTGTTTGGTAATGGTTTGAAAATCTTCATAGCGCAATGTGAGACTTACTTTCTGGGCCATTACCATATCACTCCGTAATTCCTCAGCAAGATCAGTTGCAAGGGAATGAAGGGTAGAAAGAATGACATTCACATCAAACGTATCTTCAGCAAATGTTTTTGCTCTGGAACGTGTGACCTGCTCTCTTTGAGCAATGACAGGAGTTAGGTCAATTCCATTCGCATACTCATATAATCTCTTCCCTGTCTTTCCAAAGAGTCTCTGCATCAGTTGAACAGATGTCCTTGCAATCTGACCTATGTGATGCATACCATAGGTTATCAAAGTCTCTTCCGTAACTTCTCCAATGGAAGGTAATGATCTAATAGGAAGTGGAGCTAAGAAAGATGCTTCAGAACCTGAATCAACCTTGAATGCCTTTGCCTCATTTTTTTTAGCAACTTCTGTTGTTGCTACTTTGGCGATCAACTTATTTGAGCCAAGACCAAAAGAGATTGGCAACTGAGTTTCACCTGTGACGTTGTGTTGAATTTCTTTTGCCCAATCAAAAATATTTCCTCTCAGTCTTTCACATCCGGAAAGGTCAAGATAGAATTCATCAACGGAGGATTTTTCCGTCAGTGGTGAAATTTCAGAAATAATCTCCTGTACAAGTTTGGAATACTCTGCATAGTGGACATAATTCCCACGAAGGAAGATAGCTTCCGGACAAAGACAGAAAGCATGACGGAGCGGCATGGCAGAATGAATGCCAAAAGTACGTGCTTCTTTGGAACAGCCGGAGACAACTCCCCTCTGAAACGGAGTTCCCCCTATTATAACCGGCTTATTTTCCAACTTCTTATCCAATAGCCTTTCTACAGAGACAAAGAATGTATCCAAGTCCATGTGAGCGATCTGGCGCTTTTTATCTATAGCATAGGTGCCCATCATCATACCTATGAATATAATGCTACAGGATAGGTGCCCATTTTAAAAAGTGAAAAATAAAATTGGATTGTGGAAGGAGATTTCGCACATAATTTTTAACTGAGTGTTTAGGAACTGATAAAATTCTAATATGTTTTTGAAGCACTCAATTCATCTTGGGGACGGATATTTTAAAACTCAATTCATCATGTCAGTAGTAATAATTTCATTCAACATTGCGGATAAAAATAAAAAGGATGCTTGCCAAGATTACATAAAAAGCAAGGAGCATTTTGAAATCAATGATTCATGCTATCTTGTCAAAACTTCTCAGATCCTTGAATTTTTGAGAAAAGGAATTGCGGAATTCATGGAGAAGGATGATAAATTATTTATCAATAAGGTTAAGGAAAAAGATTGGATAAGTTTTAGGCTCGGGAAAAACAAACGGCAGTGGATTGAAGAAAATGTGTGAGAAATTGAATCTTGGTACTGAAGTAAGATCTTCAGTATCCAGTATTTTCTAATTTGTTTGTTTTTTTGAACGCTTTCCGAATCTATTAAGTAATTTATAATTCTTGGCCACCCATAATAATCTATCCCTTGAAAAAACGTCCATTGCTCGTTGGCCACCAAGCATTGAGGAGAAAAATATGGGTATAGATTTTCCTGATCTCAATTTCATTGTGGATTTATGAGGATTTTGTTCATCGTAGTTTACAGAAAATTCTACAAGTGAAATTTTTGATTTCTCGGTAATTATGTGAGATGCAAAAGCATTAGCCACTATAATAATTTGAGGTTCTATAATATTTATAAGGTCAATGGTTAACTCAAGTTGCTTCTGAAAAAAATATTTATTTTTGGCTTTATGAAACTCATTCTTAATCTCTTTCGCTTTGGTTTCACGAATGTTAAACAAGTCAATGAAAGCAATTTCCTTTTCTAATACATTCAGATCGGATGAGAGCTGCTTAAATAATTCAAAATAAGAGTAGTATCGTATGGCTGCATTTTGAAGAGCTATCATTATTTTTTCTTGCGTTGATTTTACCCTTCCGTTCCATTTATGTAGGACGTTGACCTTATGTTTGCATTTTTCTTTGCTTATATTGTGCTTAAAATAATTCATAACTGTTTGCCTTGTTTTTTTATCCAAAGTATACCCTGTATCTTCATACAGCTTCTTCAATATCGTTTGAAATCCGCTCAAAGAGTATGAAGGGTTGAGTCCAATAAAAAGTATCCTGCATCTGCCTACACGTAGCTGGTTTTTGTCATAAAGCATAGGATAGAATTTGCACAACCGTTTAAACTTTTTATTCTTCCATAAATTTAGAATCTCTCTTCTATATGAAGAAATATTTGTGACGGTAGTCTCCTGTTTCTCAGACATAATATTTGCTTAAAATCCTGAAGCTCTTTGATTGACTTCCCAAGTCCATGATCTATGATTATCTGGTGAAATGGGAACAATATTTGGGAAAGAAACTTGCCCGTAGTAACTTCCCCAGATTCGTAACGAAATCTTTGATGACCGTGTTGAATGCAACTTATGACAGATATTCAAAAGAATACGGAAGAAGATTACGCGTATGCAGCGATTCAGGCAGCAAGTAATATCCTGCCTGTTATTGGTCCTACTCTGCTTGGGTTAATAATTGCTTCTCCTGTAGAGAGACGTTTGCAAACTTTTAGAGAAGAAGTTGAGGTTCGTTTGCGTCAATTGGAGGCAAGAGGACTTGATCTGCAATCCCTTTCTTCAAATGATGAATTTATTGATGCCGTTATGCAAGCGTCATACATTGCTTTAAAAACTTCTGAGAGAGAAAAACTGAATGCTTTAAAAAATGCCATCTCAAATATTGCGGTTGGAACTTCTATAGAAAAGACGCTTTGCCAAATTTTTTTGAATCTGATTGATACGTTCACGCCTTGGCATATAAAAATCCTGGCTTTCTACGATAATCCAAAAAACTGGTTTGAGCGCAATTCAAAACAAATTCCAGAAATTAAAGGCGAGGGGAGCATTGTCAATATTTTATTTGAAGCATACCCAGAGCTAAATAACAGAACTGATACCGTGTACTTAATTTGGTCTGATTTGCAAAACGCAGGATTGTGTGATAAACACATTGATTTAAATATCACAATGCCTTTGGAAGGAATGCTTCAGCACCGTATCTCCGGTTTGGGTCGGTTCTTTTTAGAATTCATAACGTTTTCCGAATCTTGACAATTATTTTTTTAAAACAGAGCCACAAGCCCTTTATTAACCAAACCAGACAAGGCATTTTTTGAGTATCTCAATTACCCATGAGGATTTGATTCTAAATCCACTGTCCCAATCTTTGCTCTTAATTCTTCATAATTTGAGCATGGATAACTCAATATCAAAAATGAAGTATCCACACTATGATTTAAGGAAATAGATAGAGGATCAAAACCACCGAGAAACATCAACGATTGTCCTTTATGGACATGCTCTAAGGTACTTTCTTTAATTTCTAAAAAAAGGATTGTATTTAATTTTCTACATGAAAATATTACACCCGTTTTTGTTACCCCGTCTTGAAATTTAACTCCCGTAATAGTGTGAATATTTTCATCATAACCTTCAAGACTCAATGCTGAAACTGGATACATCCATCCAATAAATTTTAAGTTTCTTGGAGAAGGATCAGCTTGTATAATAATGTCAGACTTTATTTTTTTTCTTGATGGAGCATATGAAGAACAATTTCCAATCTCTACTGTAAACAGATGCCCTTCATAATTTTCTAGAGGAACAGATTGTTTCTTGATCATAGTCTTGATTTTACTATCCATAGAAAAATGAGCTTGACCACTTTTGTGATGAGAATATTTTATCAAATGTCTGGTCACTTTTCCTGCTTGGGCCAAATCTATATTGTGTGGATATTTTTCTCCATGTTTGAGAACTACTTGAGACAATATTCCTTCTGATGAGTTGAATCCTGGAAAAGTTAAATAGATGCTTCCATCACTACTGAAAATAATTTTCAATAGTCTGTGCAACCCTAACTTTGATTGTAAAATCAAGCTTGATTCTTTACTGTCCTGTAGTTTCATATATTGCCTCTATCTGTTGTTGAAAGTTGTTTACGCAATAAATATTCAACAGTTGCCAACATTCCGTATTGGATTCCCTTGAATTTTAATAGCTATTTCTGGAATACCATTTATCATTTTTCGGAATTATTCCTCTAATCCGTAATTTAAAAGATAATTTGATTGTTTCACGAGAAACAAAACTCACATGCCAAATAGAGAACGTCCAGAAATAGTTTATAAATATAGGAGGTTTGATGACCCCGATCACCTTCGGATTCTATCTGATGGTGAAATTTATTTTTTAGCCCCATCAAGATTAAATGATCCAATGGATTGCAGAAATCCTTTCCGATTTTGGAACGCCTCAATTGAAAAGAATAGAGAATTCTTATTATTATCTTATGCAGATCTCCCTGAGTTCAATATCAATACACAAGAGCAAGTCTACGCGGATATTGAATACCGGCTAAGCACTAAACCCTTAACAAGGGAAGCCCAGATCGCTGAAGAAATATATGCAGTTCAATCAAGAGCAGAAGCGTGGGGACTTTTTTGCGCCTCATGCGATATTGAAAATGTGAAAAGAGGTTTTGACATTGATGTAATGTGGGATAGATATTCCGATAACGGAAGTGGATTCTGTGCAGGTATAAGAGTCGCTCAACTCTTTGCATCTGCCGATGGTGACCCAGACGGTTTTTTCAGTGGCTTTATAAACTATGGTGAACTTCCAATTCTAACACCGTATCTTTCGGATGGATCAGTTAGAATAATTTCTGACCAAGACGTTTTAGATATGGTTCTTAATAAAACATTGCCCTGGGCAGATGAAAATGAATGGCGATGGATAAGAAGAAATAACATTGAAAACTCAGGAGCGGGGTCAATAATACTTCAGCCCACTGCTATAGAATGCATTTACTTGGGAAGGAATGTTTCTGATGAGAACTATGAACTATCAAAAGAGCTTCTGAGGCGTAGACAAAATAGACCGCTATTATTTAAACTTGGTGACGAATTAGAACGTATTGACTACTGATACACAATTCCCTTATGGTTCAAGCAATTGGTGATGAGAGTTTGAGAGTGGATAGATTTTAGATGAATTCTTAAATGGAATTTGAGCCTTCTTTTTTTAGGTTCCTTTTATGAGTGAAATGCTTTTATAAATTTACTGTGCCTTTTTTCACCTGATGCAAATAACCCACCACACTCATTTATCATTGTACACTTAGAACACTCGTCAAGATAAATATTTTTCCAGTCGGAGATGGATTTCTTATTGAATTTCCAAAGTGATTGTGGCATTAGACAAAGTTGGGAGTTGTAGATGGAAACATTCATGCCTTTTGACGAAAGAAATTCAACAGCTTCTTCAAGCTCCTTCATGTAGTCGGTTGGGTCAATCCATAGTTCTTGAATATTATGTGGCGTATAGCCTTCATACTCCAAACCCATGAATGCAATGTGCTCAACAAAGGGAAGATTTTTGTAAATATATTTTGCAAGTCTTGTTAATCTTGGGATAGATTGTTTGTGAAGAACTACTCTGATTTCAATTCGCTGGTTTTGAACAGCTAAGTTGTAAAGACCTTGCATTGTCTGATTGAATGCATTTTTTGCCTGAACAATATAATCATGAACTTGATAATAGTCCGAATACAAAGGAATACCTACCATCAATCTGCTGAATTGCATTGTTCCTAATCTTTCAGAAAAACTTCCCCATGCAAATGCCCTACCATTTGATAAGCAATGCACTTCCGTTTCCGGCAATTCGGTTTTTATTAAATGCAGTAATTCAAAAAATAAATCGCCTAACAAAGTAGGCTCACCTCCGGTAATTCCAAGTTCAAAACAATTTTTAGGGATTAAAGGAATCAGTTGCTTATAGATGTTGTACAAATAGGGAATATCGTCTCTGTCTCTTGGTGGCTGAGAACACATTAAACAATTACTGTTGCATCTCTCCGTAAAAAGTAGAAAATTGTGATCTGATTTAATTCTATAAAGAGTGTTTATTATTCCATTAGGATTCACAACGACAATATCTCCATCAACCAAATGGTCAAATGTCGGAATAGAGTAAACGGAAGGCTTATCAATAGGAACACGTGGGATGTCTTGGTCAGTCAAAATTGCTTCGAAGCGTGAGTGATCGTCCGAGAAAATTCCATTTTCAGAAATTAATATCTGATTCAGTTCCTCAGATAGAGGATCCCTCGTAACCTTAGCAACGATAGGCTCTGCAACTTTAGTTGATATGCCTTTGGCTTTAAGTAGCATTTAATTAATTGATCGTCCAGTTTCTAAAAATGGTTTCTATTTTTTTATCAGCATCCATCAATTCAATGAGGTAACGAATTATCTCCATGTTCTTTTGACAAAATGAACTTGTTGGTCTATAGCCATATATATCCCCTTGTGTAGTATAATTAAATATAGGGTCTGCACCACAATAATTTTGGAATGCACAATCAGAACACCCTGCCAAACTTTCGTTAGACCATACCTCTGAAAATTGCATTGCTTTTTCTCCATAGAATATTTCATCGTAGCTACTAGTGTCAAGATCGCCAAGCTGAAACCTAAAATCGTTCATCTCAGCTAACATTCGTGCTTCGTCAGAAGCATACACCTTACCATCATAATTGAAAACGATTACACTATTTATCAACCCCGCAGGACTTTGCAGGTCAACATAACCAACCGGGAAAGGTGTTAGCATTTTTTTCAGAATAATTGTTGCGTATGCTTCACGAAAATATTCACCTTTTAAATTGTAGTCAATAATTCTAAATAGTGCCTTTTTATAAAAATCCAAGAATTGATGAGTTTCATACATATTTTTCTTTTCATTTTTTGTTGCAAAACCATAGGGGCTGATTGGTCGCAAAAAAATATCTTTGAAACCTAAGTTAAAATACTCGTCAACAATCTCATTGGCATAATTAAGCGATAAGTTTGTTGTTGTTAGCAATGCTGATACCTTGTCAAATCCTAAAATCTCCCTGCTTCTCTGAATACCTCTTACCGCAAGCTCATAACTGTTATTTTCAGGCTTGTGTCTATTTTGGTTGTGAATGAAAGCGGGACCATCCAATGAAGTGGAAATAAGGATATTGTTCTCCTTACAGAAGTTCAACATTTCATCGGTAACTATTGCCAGGTTAGTACAGATAACATAGGTTACATTCTTGTTGCTCTTTATTGCTTCAGATTTAGTTTTCTCAACTGCATAAATAATGTTTTCAAAAGCTAATAATGCCTCACCTCCTTGAAATTCCATTGTTACATTTCTGTTGGGCGATTGAATCATGAATTCTATCCCTTTATCAATATGATGCCTCTTCATGTCAAAAGCATTTTTATCTTGACTTACTCTTGAAACTTGGCAATAATGGCAAGTATGTTCACAGCGAAGTGAAATCACAAAAATGTGAAGTGACGTAAAGTTGTCCAGAAAGGATTTTTTGGTGCGGTACCTTGTAGCAATAACATTTTGAAGCTCAGGAATTCTTTCTTCACTAATAAAGAAGTTCGCAATCAGGTCTCCATACAATTCTTCATTTTCGGACTTACTAAAATTTCTTGTAACGATCTTTTCAACCGTCCCGTCAGGCACCAAAAGAAAATCCCCGATCTCATTTACAAGGACTTCCTTGCTTTTAGTAAGCCGATGGAAACGAAAAGGAAGTAAGAAATATTTGTTGGTTGAGGCAAGATCGTAGAACTGGGCATCCTTAAACTTTCGCTGCTTGTTGTCAATAATGGTTATTGGTTCAATCATGCAGTGTTAATATTGGGATCAAAACCAACGGGATCAGAAATCTCCGTTGCAGGATCATTATCAATTCCATAGTTGGCAAATGCTTTTGCAACTAATAACTCACGGACTGTTTTAGTCTCATTTGCTACAATGTCACGAAGTTTAAAATCTACTAAATCTCTTTTGATCT
>Ga0207100_1164_pt1 | contig 14125 bp, 13 predicted proteins | sample Alteio_BWMinHeat_82_FD_153520 | JGI IMG/M metagenome (GOLD analysis project Ga0207100, IMG submission 153520) | Enriched cells from forest soil in Barre Woods Harvard Forest LTER site, Petersham, Massachusetts, United States -... | ecosystem: Environmental > Terrestrial > Soil > Temperate forest >...
TTGACCAGGCCAAAGTCCAGGACTTTCGCCTGCCCACGCGGCGTAATGAAGATATTCGCTGGCTTGATGTCACGATGAACTATGCCGCTGTTGTGGGCGGCGTCGAGCGCGTCCGCGATCTGAATCCCGAATTCCAGCAACTCCGGAAGCTTCAGCGGCCGGTTCTCAATCTTGTGCTTGAGGGTCTGCCCATCGAGAAACTCCATGACGATGAACAGCTGTCCTTCGTCTTCGCCGGTCTCGTAGATGGTGCAGATGTTCTGGTGGTTGAGTGCAGACGCGGCGCGAGCCTCGCGCTGGAAGCGGGCCAGGGCTTGGCGGTCACGCGCCAGCTCTTCCGAGAGGAATTTGAGGGCGACAAAACGTCCCAGCTTGGTGTCTTCAGCCTTGTAGACAACACCCATCCCGCCACCACCCAATTTTTCAGTGATGCGGTAGTGTGAAATGGTGCGGCCGATCAATGGAGGGGCCCTCGCGCCGGATATTAGGCATTCGGGAGCGTGAAGTCAAACCTAGGGCGATGGTGGAAGGGTTCTTCCGCGAACACATAACAAGGCCCAGGTTTATCTCAATTCGGCGCTGAATTAAACTCCGGGCAACGGCGAAGATGAACCTGCACCGACCGGGACCAGCGCCGGGCCCACAAACCGCGGCACATCCAGGTCAGGCATGGGAGTTCCGGCGAAGAGGCGCCGACAGGGCTTGGCCAGCCAGCGCGCCCAGCGGCCCGACCACGAGACCCGGGCACTATCGGTTGCAATGCCGGTGTCGGCGTACATCTGGCGGTAAATCTTTGAAATCAGGACGAACGCCAGCCGTCCGCGGCTGGACTTGATGAAGCGCGACCGCTTCCAGATAGAACTCAAGCCGTAGAAGTTGTCCCACACCGCCTGGGTTCGAGAGCGGATTTCCTCCGCGGTCATGACCGGATGATCCCAATACAGCTTGGGACGAAGCGCCTGCGGGATGAGCCAGCGCCGGGTAAGCGGCACCCCGGCGATGGTTGGGGGCGTTGCGCCCAATCCTTTTTCCCAGCGATCGAAATCTACGGTCCCAGGGTAGGGACTCAAAGTGACGAACTGGGCAAAAGTGAGATCGGCGCTGATAGCGGCGGCGGCGGTGGCGTCGAAAGTTTCGGGACGGTCGCTGGGCAATCCAAAAATGAAAGACCCCAGCACATGCACGCCGTGACTGCGGAAAACCTTGAGCCGCTCGATCAAATGCTCGCCCGATAGATTGAAATCCTTGTACACATCTTTTAATCCGGCAGGAGTCACTGCTTCCACTCCGACCAGAGCGCCCTTGATACGGGCAGCCTTCATAGCATCCAGAAAGTCAGTGTCTTCGGCGGCTTCCATGGTGATCTGAGTAAAGAAGACCATGTCATCAGGTAGCTGGGCCAGACGCGACATGAGCTCAAAGCGCTCCGCCCGCAGGGTTTCGAGTTCAGCAACGCGGGCGGTGTTTTTCTGGAGCCGGGCCAGATTCAGATCGGTGATGGTAACAGGGTAGAAATTGTCATCGGCGAGCGCGATAAAGCGAAATCCGAGACGACGCAGCTGGACCACTTCTTCGATGACTGCATCCGAAGCTCGCTGCCGGGGACGCTGGCCATCGGTGCGCCAGACCGAGCAGAACGAGCAATGCTTGGGACAGCCGCGCACGGTTTGCACCGACGCCCACATGTAACGGCTGCGCGGAATGAGTTCCCAACGGGCGGCCACGAAACTGCTGGCCTCGATCTTGCCTCCGTGGTAGACCGGTAGCGGGGTTCCTTTTTCGCAGTCGGCCAGTGCGACCGGCCAGGCTACGTCACCATCCCCCAGTACAACGGAATGGGCTCGGCCCAACTCGCGGGCTTCTTCGGGATAGAGGGTGGCGTGAATTCCGCCAAAAATTACATAGGCTCCGCGCTGGCGCGCCAGGTTCCCGATTTCGTAGCCGCGCAGCGCATTTGCGGTATGAATGGAGATACCAACTGCGTCACCGGGCTGAATGCGCTCGGGATCCATCTGGCTGAGGGTTTCATCCACAAGAATGGGGTCGCCGAAGCTTTTAGGGGTGGCGCCGGCGAGTACGTATTGCCAACGAGGGGTGATGACTGCAGTCCCGAACGACACGTGGCTCGGGTTGATCAGATGAACGTTCACGCGCAGTGCTCCTTCGTACTGCGGATTTCTCCGAACAGTTTCACGAGTCACTAGCGGAACACGCGTCCACTTGCGTTGTGTTCTTGGTGAGACGCTTGATCTTCTGGCGCCAAAGAATGGGAGCCAGTCAGCGTGCACTGCCTGGCAGGATCGGAAGGCAGGAGACTTAGGAGAGATACACGACTCCGGGGTCGTCGAGGGCAGCTTAGGCTAGAAAGACCGGGCTGTCAAACATTCATTTAGGTTGTGCAGTGGCAAAATCGGCATTTGATTCCCACCTTGGGTGGGGCCAAAGGAGCCCTATTCCTGGCGGCGTAGCGCAGCCAACTTCCGGGGAACGTCATCGCCTTTCAAACCAAGGTCGACTGCGCGCTGGAATGCAGAAATGGCATTCCCCGTGTCGTGCTGCTGCAGGTAGGCTTCGCCCAGATTTCCGTAGGCCTCGGCTGAGCGGGGGTTCTCGGCAATGATCTGGTGAAACACAGCCAGGGCGTGATCGTACCTGTCGACTTTCAGCAACTCATAGCCCAGCCAGTTCATATCGTAGGTTACGTCCGCCTGGCGTCCTTCGTCCGTCGCGCGGAACCTGGAGTATGCGAACATCATTTGTTCTGGAGTTGCATCGGCCGCACTCTGCAGCATCTCCAGGACCACAGCAGTAATACCCGTGGGATGGACTGACGGCGCTTCAAATATCTTCGGATCATGCAGGGTGTTGGCTATTATCGAAGTCCATTCACCGCCACCGATTACTTCGCCCGTCTTAAGATTCACTTCCTCGGAGCGGGAGGGCAAACGAACGCCCTTCACAACCCTGAACTCTTTATAGACCGCAATGGTTTCGACTGCATCTCCTCGGGCATGGATCGGAATCGTCAACTGCGTCATCAATAGCTGAAAATTCCTGGGATTGAAAAAGTAAATCGCCGACGAGCAGCCCTCCTGATCGACTTGAACCGCCTCAGCTTCCATCCCCAAAACGGTCTTGCGTCCGAGATAGGCGGCGTGAAATCCACGCTCCTTGTAGTCGATAAAAAGAAAATCAAACTGGGCTCCGCACCGCAGCGCGCGTTCCGCCTTGTTCACAGTTTTTACCAGTCGCTGCTTGGGCCAGTTCAACTCCCACCCACGTTGTCCGTCGAAGGCTTCGACGATGCCGCTCCATTGCCCATCGCAGACAGGCACTTCCGGCCGGCAACCTACCAGTCGCGCACCCGGCCGCATGCGGATGAGCACGGCGTCTCCCGTCTTGCTGCCCGCGAATTCCTGTTTGTAGCTGCCCTCGTAATGAAAGCCCCTGAATACCAGGCTATGGATGGCATGAATGCGGTCGAGGCCGCCCATGGCGGTGACAGCTTTCTGGATGAACTGGTCGGTGCGATCGGTCTGGGCCGCGCAGACTCCAGGAACCAGAAATACCGCCATCAGCAAGAATGTCTTCATGAATGCCCTCACCGTGCCCAGGGTTAGACGGACCCAAGGGCTACGGGTGAGGTTCGAGGGCATATATTTTCGGTCTGTCGCGAGGACGGATCGCTACGTCTTGGGAGGAAGCTTCGGCGGAATCTCGGCGTAGCCCGGGGTGGCCTGCGCGAGATTCTTGTCGAGCGTAGCTTTGGCGTTGCCGATGGACCAGCGAATTCCGCCGCCCAGCAGGTTCAGGAAAAACGTATTCGACCAGTTTTCCGGGCGGTCGCCCATGGCGGTGTAGAAAACACGTCCCTTGCCATGCATCCGCGCCCAGGTGGCGGGATAGGGAGCACGCTGGTAGGGCTCACCTGTCATGCCGGCGGTGTCGAGCGCAAGAATCACGTGGAGATCCGGCGCGAAGTCCTTCAGCGAATACCACTCTTCGGTGAAATTCACGGGCGAGGTCACGCCCTCGAGGCCAGGGAATTTCGGGTCCTTTACGACCAGGTTGGCGGCTTGCAGGCGGGGACTACGGCCGTGAAGGATGAACTCGCCACCCAGCATCCGCACATAGGGATCAGAGTTCTCGCCGTGGGCAATGTAACGGTTTGATAGATCTTCAGGGTCAGGCTCGGTATGAAAAGTATCGGCGGCAGCGTGGACTCCCACAAACCCAAGCCCGCTGTGGATGGCGTCGAGCAGCGCCTGCTTGCCGGCCGGCGACATGGGCGGATTGCCGTCCGTGCCAGTCTTGGTGAGATCTAAAGTCGTAAAGAAGACCACCGCGGAATACTTTTTTCGGAAGTCGGGCGAATCGAAGACCCGGCCGTCCTTGGTAGCGGTGATTTCAAAGCCATGTTGCTCGCCAAGAGTCTTGACCGCCTGCTCGAGGATGCTGGGGCGTCCGGCGGTAATCTTGATCACTTCGTGTTCAAAGCCCGAAGACTTGGTGAAGATGAGCACGGACTTTTTCTTCGCGGCCAGCAACTCTTTCGGCAAGGCGAGCCCGGCGCCCGCTAGGGCGGTGGCTTGAAGAAACTGACGGCGGCTAGCGGATGAATTCATGGCGTTTTCCCCGGAGCATAGTAGACTGCAACGGCTTTTTACTCAACTGGGGCAGAACAGAAAGCTGCCAGCAGTCATCCTGAGGATGCTCTGTTATCCTGACCGAAGTGGAAAGTTCGCTTGCGAACTTTCTGCGGAGTCGAAGGACCCCTACCCGGCTCTGGACTCGTCAGCCTATAGGGGTCCTTCGACTTCGGGAATGTTTCGCAAGAGAAACATTCCACTCCGCTCAGGATGACAACGGGGAACAGGCGTTTCGTACAGCCACTTCCGTAATCTCCTCCTCTTTGGTTACCCGTTCCATACTAGAGGGAAGACATGAGTCCGCAGCTTAACTCTACCCACTGAATGGCGCCCTCCCCCGTCAACACGCGTCGTTGGCCGCGAAAGCCGGTCGATCTGCAAGTCCTTGTGGTTCTGCGCGATGGAGAATCCAAAGTCTTCGTGCCCGGACGGCTCACCGAAATCAGCAAAGGCGGTCTCGCCCTGTGCGCCGGAATTAACCTGCAGCCCGGCGATCCGATTGAGGTCGAGTTGCCTTCGCCCTATTCACGGGTGAAGGGGACGATTCGCAGCCGGGACGGCTATTGCTTTGGGGTGGAATTTCTAACTTCTCTCTCGACGGCAGCCCGGCCAGCCAGCCGCAACCTGGCGATCTTTCAGCAGCGGCATGAGGCCTATCTGCGCGAGAGTGAAGAGGAGATCAACAGCTTGCGGAAAGAGATTGCGGCCATGCGGCGGGCGGCGATGTTGGCGGAAGAGAAGGCATGATTGTTGGTGTGGTTGCCTTTCGCAACAGCTAGCTCTCTGAGGACCCTGCCTCTTAGATATTCGTGGCTCACTGCCGGTCTTTCGCGATCAAATGGGGCGCGCCATCCGGGAGTAGCGTTCAGAGTCATCTTTTTCGCCTAGATCCTTGCAGATCTTGGACAGCCATGCGTAAACCTGGGCAAGTGGAAGCTGATATTCAGCAGCGTGTTCCTCGCAGCGTTGAAACTCTCGCTTAGACTCCTGGAGAAGTTTCAGATGGGCGTAGGAAAGCGCAAGATAGAAATGCACATGTCCTTGCCATTCGCTCGTAACCCCCTCTTTGCACGCTTGGAGTAGATAGTCCCTCGCATCCTCGTATTGTTTCAGCTTTACACTGCAGATCCCTAGATTAGATAAGACAGAGATTCTTTCCCCCAGCTTCATATCAAACGACAGACACTCCCTAAGGAGCGGAATCGCGTTGCGTCACTCTCCAACTTTCACCGAGTCAAAGGCTCGTCGCAGCTGGATGTCTTCATAGATGGAGCGGAACTCGCGCACATTCAGCTGCTCGTTGTGTTTCGACCATACAGCAGTCAGTCGTACGAGTGCTTCACCGGGGCGTCCTTCCTCGTCGTACATAGAGCTGGCGATAAACTCGAGGCTCAGCTGAAAGCCGGGATCATCATTGGGAGTTTGCTGCGAAGCAAGTTCAAGTTGTTTTCGCGCTTCATCGAAGCGGTGGAGGTGTCCCAACAATACTGCCTTGCTCAGAAGCAAACCCGCTCTGGATGCAGCATCCGCTGCTAAAGAAAGTCGGCTCTCTATTTGATGAAACGCCTCTTCCGCTGCCAGCGGATCAGCCGACTCAATCGCGTTGTCAATTGAATCTTTCTCCATCGAAAGCAGATTACGACAATACGTTCCTCATTACACTCATTGCCAGAGGTCCGATCTTAAGCGGGCCAATCAACACAACAACAAATCAACGCTAATCCAGCCACTGCGGATTCTGATACGTCCCGTCGAAGTTGTGCGACGTCTTGTACAGCTCCCATTCGCCCTTTTGGGCCACCGGCGCAGTTCGGGCCAGGAGAGCCGCGATCTGCTCGCCGCTCAAGGGCTTGAAGGTGCGAGCCACTTTCAGCGCCTGTTGCAGGATGGGGAGAGAGTCGCAGCCGGTGATGACCACGCTGGTCGGCAGCGTGAGGGCGTACTGGAGACACTCGACCGGCTCGGCGGCTTTGCTCTTGAGGATCAAGCCGTCGCCCATGGGCTTCATACCCAGCACTCCGATGTTGTGTTTCACCAGGACGGGGAGCACCTTCTTTTCGAAGCTGTCGTAATGGGCATCCATCAGATTGAGCGGCATCTGCACGGTGTTGAGCGTGAAATTGCGGGCGAAGGCTGCATTCAGCATTTTGAGGTGAAACTCCGGACTCTTGTGTCCGGTGAAACCGATGTAGCGGACTTTGCCTTTTTGCTGGGCTTCGACGACCGCCTCCATCCCGCCCTTGCGAGCGAAGATGAGTTCGGGGTCATTGTCGCGGATCACCTCGTGAAATTGCAGGAGATCGATGGTATCGGTCTGGAGACGGCGCAGCGACTCGTCAATCTGGCTGGCTGCGCCTTTGCGGGTGCGGGCGTCAATCTTGGTCATCAGGAAGGCTTTTTTGCGGTATCCGTCGCGCAGGGCCTTGCCCATGCGGATTTCGCTGGCGCCGCCGTTATAGTCCCAGCAGTTATCGAGGAAATTGATGCCTTCATCGAGCGCCGTGCGAATGATGCGAATGCTCTCCTGCTCGTCGCTCTGACTGCCGAGATGGTATCCACCCAGGCCGATGCAGGATACGTTTTCGCCGGTGTTGCCCAGGGTGCGGTAAGGAATACCGTTCTTGATTTCGGCCGCCCAGACGCGGGGCAACAGGCTGCCGGCCACGGTGACGCCTGCAGCGGTTTCGAGAAATTCGCGGCGGGTGAGTGCGGGCTTTGGGGCATTGCGGTCGGTCATGGGGATGTCCTCGTCGTCATTATCCCACCGGCACATGTGGAAGCGCCACGAACCACGTAGGGGCGGACGAGGGCTGGAACGTAGGCGCGAGCGTCCCGCTCGTGCAGGGGTGTTCGTGGCGCTGCCGCACGAGCGGGGCGCTCGCGCCTACATTGGTTAGCTGGCGCTGCCTGCGGCGGCGGCTTTTTTGGCGGAGGCTGGCTTGTCGGCCAGCATTTTGCGAACCTTACGCCGCAAATCGGCTGGGGTGAAGGGTTTCTGAATAAAAGACACGCCGGGAATCAGCATGTCTGAACGGACAAACTCGCCGCTGTATCCGGTCATGTAGAGGATTTTCGTTTCCGGGCGCATCGCCCGGACTTGTTTGGCCAGGGCCGGGCCGTTCATTCCGGGCATGATGACGTCGGTGATCAGCAGATCAATCACACCTTTTTGCTGGCTGAGGATGCGCAAGGCCTCCTGTGCTTCGGGCGCGGACAACACAGTGCAACCAGAGACGCTCAGGGCCTGGCATACCAGGTCACGTAGCGGCGCTGCATCTTCGACGATGAGGATGGTTTCTCCCGAGAAGGCAGGCTCGGCGGAGTCTTTGCCTGGTTCGAGGGCCGCAGCCGCCTGCGCCTCGGCTGGCAGATAAATCTGGAAAGACGATCCGCGCCCCGGCGCGCTTTGGACTTCTATATGTCCGCCGCTCTGCTTAACGATTCCGTAGACCGTTGCCAGACCCAGGCCCGTCCCTTTGCCAACGGCTTTCGTGGTGAAGAATGGTTCGAATATGTGCGCCTGGGTTTGCTGGTCCATTCCGGTTCCAGTGTCGGTCACTTCCAGCAGCACGAAGCGGCTGGGTGAGCTCCCCGGGCCAGCTTGAGAGTTTGATTTCTCGACATTCTTGGTCTGAATGCGCAGTGTCCCGCCGCTGGGCATGGCGTCGCGCGCGTTGACCACCAGATTCAAGACAATTTGCTCGACCTGTCCAGGATCGGCTTTTACCCGATCCAGCTGGGGATCCAGAACGAACGAGAATTGAATGTTCTCCTTGATCAGGCGTCGCAGCATCTTGTCCAGGTTGCCGACTGTCTGGTTGATATTCAAGACGACGGGCTCGACTACTTGCTGACGGCTAAGCATTAACAACTGGCGGGTAAGCGAAGCCGCGCTGCCGCCCGCTTGCTTGATCTGTTCCAGGCTGCGGCGATCGGATTCCGGGAGATCCGCGCGCTCGAGCAGTAGATCGCTGTAACCGTTGATCACCGCGAGCAGATTGTTGAAGTCGTGGGCCACTCCGCCGGCGAGCAGGCCAATGGCTTCCATTTTCTGGGATTGCTGTAAAAGCTTTTCAGACCGGGCAAGGGCTTCCTGAGCGGTTGCTTTTTCTCCCTCCGCGCGATTCAGGACGAAGGCCAGGATCCAGACCAGGGCCATGAACAACACCATCTGGCTGACCACTAACAACGCGATGTTCAGATGCACGTCGCTCGAAAACAAGCCACTGTGAATGCACACCGCTCCGAGCCCGGCGGGAACAAGCGCCGCCACGGGAAGGAGTTTGCGGGCCAGCCACCCACCCGGATAGGGATTGGTCAACACCGACATCAGTCCCAGGTCCGGACGAGAGAACAATACAGAAAGAGAACCGATCAGGAATCCGAGGCCAGTGTGGAGCGCCATCGAGGTGTACTCGATTGAGCCGTATAGGGCGGGTACGCCGTACAAGTATCCGATGATCGCGAAGATCGAACTCAGGCCGATCGTGGCAGCCAGGCCTTGGGCAATACTGGCCCGCCTTTCCGAGAGAGCGAGCAGCAGGACACTCAACCCAGCAATACAAAAGGTGAACGCCGTAATGTGGGTCATCCTGCCGGGATAGGTCGATTGCACCACGTCCTTGAAGAGGAACTGGTCTATTCCCAGATCAGAGTGGAAAAGATACTCGGACAACGTAACCAGGCCGACAAGGATGACGACCGTAGCTGACGCGACGCACCAGAGTTGGGCGCTGCGGGCCTTCGAGTGTCGGGTCAACAGGAACAGGGCGAGCCCGAGGAAGACGAACCCTATCGCGGTGTTCGGCTTCATCGTGATAGAGCCAGGAAGGAAAGTGGTCAGCGACTCAATCTTCCACAACCAACCGAGCAACACCAGGGCGCCCAGAGTTAGCAGCACCACACCACCAGTACGGGCGGCAATCCGGTACACCTTGTATGGATCCTGGCTCATTGCGTTAAGTTGCAAGCAGTTACTGGTAGGTGCAAACCAGCTTCAAGCTGGATCGGTTGCGCGCCAGAACTCCGGGATTGCTACTTCGTCTCGCCGGGGTGCGCACACCGCCCGTTCATAGTGTCTATTTCTTGGACAGCAGCGAAAGAGTACAAAGGTAACGATAGGGATCGCGCTGCCGGGAGCGGTCTCAGGCAGCGGTTCCGTCGGGTCAAGACGAAGCGCCACTGTCTTTAGATGCAAGGAGGAAGAAATGCCCAAGTCGGTGTGGACCTACCTGGATCCAGTGTCTTTAGTGGTGATCGCCCTGACTCTGTTGCTGTTCGTCATCGCGTTGTTCGTCAAAGGGTTCACTCACGACATGCTGCTCGAGTGCGGAGTGTTTCTGGTTTCAGTGAAGCTGATCGTGATGAGTCACAAGAACGGTGTCTCGGCGAGACTGTCGGAAGAGCGATTGGCGAAGATCCAGAATCTGCTGGAAACTTCTCGGCGGCAAAGCGCATGAAATGCTTGGCTCCGAGGACCGATTTTCATGCGCATCCTGCGATCAAGGCGGCGCGATGGGATGTTACACTTTCTAGCTTGCCCCAACTTGAGGAGCGAATTGCATGCCCGATAAAGCTGAAGTCCGTCACACGCTGAACGAACAACAAGCGCGTCAACTTGCGACCGTCACCAAGACGGTCCCCATGATGCAGGCCATCACGCCGCGCTGGCTGGTGAACTTCCTGCAATGGGTCCCGGTCGAAGCCGGAACGTATCGTGTGAACAAGGTCGTCCCCACGCGGCCGGGCAGCCGCACCATTGAATGCAGCCCAGACGACGATGTCGATCTGCCAGAAATTTACGTGGATTACGAGGAGAAGCCGCGCGAGTACACGCTGAGCGCGGTAACCACGGTGCTGGATTTGCAGACGCGCATCTCCGACATGTACCGCAGCCCGCACGATCAGATCAAAGAACAACTGCGCCTGATCATCGAAAAGGTCAAAGAGCGGCAGGAGAGCGAACTCATCAACAACACGCAATACGGTCTGCTCAATAACATCGATGACTCAATGAAGGTCAAAACGAGGAAGGGCGCGCCCACTCCGGATGACCTGGACGAATTGATTGCGCGAGTCTGGAAGGAACCGGCGTTCTTTCTGGCGCATCCCCGTGCCATTGCCGCCTTCGGGCGCGAGTGCACGCGTCGCGGGGTGCCGCCGCCGACGGTGACCATATTCGGCAATCCATTTCTGACGTGGCGGGGATTGCCGCTGGTGCCTTCCGACAAAGTCGCCATAAAGGCAGACAAGACAAATATTCTGCTGTTGCGGACGGGTGAAAAGAAGCAGGGCGCGGTCGGGCTGTTCCAGCCCGGGATCCCTGGTGAAGTTTCGCCCAGCCTTTCGGTGCGCTTCATGGGCATCAATCACAAGGCCATCGCGTCCTACCTGATCTCGCTGTACTGCTCGCTGGCCATTCTCACGGAAGATGCTGTGGGCGTTCTCGAAGGCGTCAGCGTGGATCAATATCATGAGTACAAGTGATCCAGGTACGAGGGATCCCGGTACAAGTAAGCAGACATCGGCGGAACGAACCGCGGACCGGGGTTCAGCTGCGCTGGCGGATGATAGCGGGTTCGGCGCGATGTTCCCGCTGCCTGACCCGGCGGTAATCGCCCGGCTGGCAAACGAGTTCTTCGCCGCGCTGCCGGGCAGCGCAACGACTCCAGACAATGTAGGCGCGAGCGTCCCCGCTCGTGCCACCACCGGCACTGTTCCAGCATTTCCGTCGCTCGCCCAATCCTCTCCGGGGGGCGTGATCGCACTCGATCCGGCAATTCCGAACGTTCCCACATCCCCCGCGGCGCCCGGCTCTCTGGCCTACTTTCTTGACCGCTCCTCGCCGCTGAATGCTTCTCCGTCGTTGCCTTCGTTAAATGAGGCCTTCTCTTTTCCCGGCGTGCCGGGTGCACAGCCTTTGCCTGGAATTCCCGGAATGCCTGCATCCGCACCCGGTGCGACACTGACCGAAGCGGAACTGCGTGCGATTCCGGCATCGCTGGGTAGTGTGCCGGCTTTCGCGCCAGGTGTTCCGACAGGACCATCGTTGCCCTCGCTGGATTTTTCTGCGTACTTTCTTGATTTGGATAAGGCTGCGCCACTGGCCGTCACGCCGTCATTTCCGGATGTCGCCGGAATGTTTTCTCTCCCCGGAGTACCTGGCATGCAATCGATTCCCGGAGCTCCGGGAATTCCGTCATCTCCGCCCAGTAACTTTCACGCCCTCCCGGATGCTGCTTCAGTGCCGACGGTGCCGGGGATGTCGTCATTCGTTCCTGGTGGAGAAGGACCCCCTGCAACGGCTGCGCCGCCGCTTAGTATCGCGTCTTTCGAGTTTCGTCCCGACCTGGTGCCGGACGTTGCCGTGTCCGCGCGCCCATTCGATCCGCAATTCATCCGACGCGATTTTCCCATCCTGCAGGAACAAGTAAACGGGCGGCCGCTGGTGTGGCTGGACAACGCGGCCACCACGCAGAAACCCAACGCGGTCATTGACCGGGTCTCTTATTTCTACCGCCATGAAAATTCGAACATCCATCGCGCCGCACACACGCTGGCGGCAAGGGCCACCGACGCCTACGAGGGCGCGCGCGAAAAAGTACGGCGTTTCCTGAACGCTTCTTCTACCCGCGAGATTGTTTTTGTGCGCGGCGCAACCGAAGGCATCAATTTGGTCGCCAAGAGTTGGGGGCACCGCAACGTCCAGCAGGATGACGAGATCGTCATTACCTGGCTGGAGCACCATGCGAATATTGTCCCGTGGCAGCAGTTATGCTCGGAAAAAGGGGCGCGGCTCCGGGTGGCGCCGGTGAATGACCGGGGCGAAGTGATCCTGGAAGAATACGAAAAGCTGCTCGGCCCGCGCACTCGCATCGTTGCGTTCAGCCAGGTGTCGAATGCGTTGGGAACGATCACGCCCGCGAAAGAGATGGTCGAGATGGCCCACCGCCACGGCGCACGCGTGCTGGTTGACGGGGCACAATCCATCGCGCACATGGGTGTGGACGTTCAGCTGCTCGATTGCGATTTCTTTGTGTTCTCGGGACACAAGATCTTCGCGCCTACCGGCATCGGCGTGGTCTTCGGAAAAGCCGACTTGCTCGACACCACTCCGCCCTGGCAGGGCGGCGGCAGCATGATCGTGGATGTAACTTTTGAGAAGACCATCTATAACGTGGCGCCGGCACGCTTCGAGGCCGGCACGGGCAACATTGCCGACGCGGTGGGACTGGGCGCAGCCTTGGACTACCTCGAGCAGATCGGAATGGAGAATATTGCCCGCTACGAGCGCGACCTCTTGAACTATGCGACTGCGGGGCTGCTCACTGTCCCGGGCCTGCGCCTGATCGGGACCGCACGCGAGAAAGCTGGCGTCCTGTCTCTCGTTCTCGACGGATTTCGAACTGAAGACGTAGGCAAGGCACTCAACCAGGAGGGAATCGCGGTGCGCGCCGGACATCACTGCGCCCAGCCCATCCTGCGCCGGTTTGGACTTGAGACGACGGTGCGGCCGTCCCTGGCGCTCTACAACACCTGCGAGGACGTTGACGCCCTGATTTCGGCACTTCTGCGCATGCAAGCCGGGCGCGGGCATCGCGGGCTGTAGTCCACCACAGAACCGCGTGGGGACAGCCGCCCTCGGCTGTCCGGCGGAGCAGGGCTCCGCTTTACCGCCGCCCACATGAACCACTGTCGAGCTTCGCTCGACCGGGCAGCCGAGGGCGGCTGTCCCCACGTGGTCTGAAGTCCCGCCAACTAGATTGCCTTCTTGTGAAACACCTTCAGCTCTTTGGGGACGATGAATACGGTCTCTTCCTTGGCGAGCTGGAGTTCTCGAAATCTTTCCTGAGAGAGCTCGACCTGCACCGGCGCCCCCCATTCGCTGAGCGCCTGGATCTTCACCAACGGGCCGGCCGAGTTGATGTGCTTGATCACGGCGCGAAAGTTGCCCCCGCCATTGGGATGGCGCTGAATCTCCAGCAAGTGCGGCCGCACGTAGACCAGGTTTCCCGTGGCCGAATTGTGGATGGCCGGAATTTCCTCGTCGACCCGGCCGTGGAACAGGTTCACATTGCCCAGAAAGTTGTAAACGAACGGTGTGATCGGGTGATGGTAAACGTCGTCCGGGCTCCCGACCTGCTCGATGCAGCCTTCGTTCATCACCGCAACCCGGTCGGAAACTTCCAGGGCCTCTTCCTGATCGTGAGTGACGAACACACTAGTGATGTGAACTTCATCATGCAACTGCCGCAGCCAGCGGCGCAGTTCGAGACGGACTTTCGCGTCCAGTGAACCGAAGGGTTCATCGAGCAGCAGCACGCTGGGTTCAACCGCAAGCGCGCGCGCCAGCGCGACCCGCTGGCGCTGGCCTCCGGAAAGTTGAGATGGATACCGGCCCGACAGGTTCTTCAGCTGGATCAGGCTGAGAAGCTCGTGGACTTTAGCGTGGATCTGCTCCTTCGATGGACGCACAC
>Ga0207100_1173_pt1 | contig 13966 bp, 11 predicted proteins | sample Alteio_BWMinHeat_82_FD_153520 | JGI IMG/M metagenome (GOLD analysis project Ga0207100, IMG submission 153520) | Enriched cells from forest soil in Barre Woods Harvard Forest LTER site, Petersham, Massachusetts, United States -... | ecosystem: Environmental > Terrestrial > Soil > Temperate forest >...
AGGAATTTCAATTGAGAATTCCAAACTTTGCAGTTTCTTTTTGGCTTCTTTGGCAGTTTGTTTAGCCTTTTTCTCTGCTTCGGTTGCGAATTGTTGAGCAGATTTAGAAGCTTGTTTAGCCATTTTCTCTGCTTCGGTAGCAAATTGTTGGCCAGTTTTGGCAACTGGTTTAGTGGCTTTCTCCAACAAATCATGCAAATCGTCTGTCTTAATTTCGGATCGGATATGTTCAGCTTCGGCAACTGCTTTCTTGGCTTGTTCTGGGACTTTGGCAATAGTTGACTGAACTTGGGCGATAACTGGTTGAACTTTGGCTTGGGCCTGGGCAACAACTGGTTGCACTTTGGCTTGGGCCTGGGCAGCGGCCGCTTTCGACTTCTCTTCGGCCCGTTTCAGAATTCGATCTATTTCATCGGATGCTTCTTTTGGAGATAATGTTTTGGAACTTAGTTCGGTCGCGGCGGCCTTCGCTTTGGAACCGAGTTCGGCAGCTGTTTTCTCAGCGGATTGCGCAGTCCCTTTGATTTGAGCCTGGAGTTGAGACACAACAGATGGAGATGGTGGAGTAGCTGGGGCGGTCACTGTCGGAACTGGGACTTTGGATGCGGCAGTGGGTTCTGGTGTGAAAACATTTAAATTCTTGGAAACAGAAACGATACTACCCCAAAGTTTGGAGCCTAAATCAGCAACAGTAGAAGTTGCTCCGGTCCAAAGTTCATTCAGGTGGGCGGTGGGAGCAGGGTTGGCCGATTTCACTGCGTGAGGAGCAGCTTCTTGTGTTGGAACGGCGATTACAGTAGCAGTAGTAGCAATTTGGGGTGCGTTTGGAGCTTTTTCAGGTTTAGGCATATCTGGCACCATAACCAAAACTGTTCCAGGTTCTTTTTTGGTAGCGGCGGCAACTGTCTCAGCTACATTTACTGCGGTTTGAGAAGGGACAGCAGAGCTGTTGTCGCCTCCAGTCATACCTTTTGACATTATATCCTTGTTATGATACAAGGCATGAAGGAACGGCTCCATTGAACTTTCTTTGCGTATTTCTGCTACATCAATCGTGGTGTATTTATAGGATTGTTCAGATTCTTGTGTAAATTCTTGTTTTTGTTTAATATAGAACTTGACTAACCCTTTGCTAAGCTGACATTCAATTTCTTTGTTATCTTGAGTAATATGAACAAACTTATCAGTTCCTTTGACAGTGGATTTTTCTGATCTGCCATTAATCAAGCAAACATCCGCATCGATATATTTCAAAACTACTTCACAATCATCACAATATTTAGTTTTGTTTTTTAACATAAGACTTGCACCTGGAGCAATATATTGAGACAATTCCAGATTGTGTTTTAGATCACCGACAGCCAATTGATTAAATTCATTCACTAATGAAAGTATTACGCTACGAACGTCATCACTGAGTATCTCACCATTGACTACAAAACAGAGAGAATCCAATTTCTCCAACAGCACGGGATTAATCTGTCCACTTCCTTTTTGTGATTGGTGATTTGATTTATCCTTTGAACTCATTATTATATATTATTCTTGAGATTTTTTATTGGTGGAAGATATTTGCGGAAAATATTCCTGTCAATAACACATTCGGACAATTCAATAGAAAAATATAATTGATCAATTCGATTTTTCTATCTAAAGCATAGGTTCAAATTTCGATAACCAAATTATCCATAGAAGAAACTACTGGAATCTCGGGAATGGTCAAACCTAATGGATTGAGATTGGGTTTGAAGTCAGATTCAGCTGGCAATTTATGAGCAGATGACGAATGAGACGCAATGACACCGCGAAATGGATGGACTTGAATGTGGTATCTAAAACGAATCATACCTACGTTATTAATGCGAACTTCTGTTGGCACATTTAGTTGGATTTTTCGTGCTTGATAATAGAATATTTTATGTTTGGATCCTCTAGATACTTCTCGCATGCTGAATTGAATGTTATTGGTATTATGTCCACGGTTCGCTAATCGGTTGAACAGTGATGATGCACATTTCTTGGCAGCCTGCACAGGACAATGCCCGCAATATCTGCCAATATTCTGTCTGGGATATAATTCACATTGGTTTAATTGAAAATATCGCATTTAATACTTGATACAATATATTGATAAATATTTATATCGTGTTAACACTAATTAATTTGTGTTCATGTACAGAATCTTCGGTACCGAGCACTGACAATGAGGACATATCCAGTTCGGTCTCTTCAAAACCCATCTGTCCCAGGCTTCTTTGCAATAATGGTGTAGTTTATTTGTGCATTGATAAAAAAATTCATTTGGTCCGATATCATTGTAATAGATATTGCAACTGGTGGTCAGACCAATAGATTGATTGACCACGGTCAACTCTACCAGACCAAACGTTTGTTTTTCTTCTTCGGTCATTAAATCCAAAATAGATCTGTCCAAATCATAGAAGTATTTGACAACAGCTGTTCTATTATGTGTGATGGCTATGTGTAATCCCAAATAATTTTGTTGGCGGATATCTACACCTCCGTTTACGAAATATTTGATAATATCTAGATGACCCCCACATTTGATACTATTAGTAAAAAATACAAACACAATGTCTGGAATACTCTCAAATTGATTGTGTGGGAAAAAGTGTTCAATAATCGATAAGTGATTATGTATGGCCGCCTGAATACAAATCTTACAAATAACTTCTTGTATGTCGTCAAAGACATAAGTCGCCATGATTAGTTTCAGAATATCTAATTTGCCCATTTCAGCCGATTCATATACGACTCTGTAGGATTCAGTGTCAATGGGAAATTGAAGTTGGATTAGTTTGATAAGCAACTCATCTTGATCCAAAGCCAAACACATTAACATAAGTTTGGGTTCTAACTGGGGCAAATCCAAGTCACTGTCTAACAACAACCAAATAACTTCGAATTTTTTGTCTAAGAAGGCATTTTTAATCAACATTTGCATGTCTACTGTAAATGAAAACGGCAGAACTTCAACATGTAGGAACCGTCCTTCTAATTTACCTAATAATAACATATCTGCATCAAAAGTAGATACATTGGTACTCACCACGTTGGGTTGGAGATTTGCAATGCCTGTTCTTATTTCATCTAGTTGTAGTAATTTAGTACGGAGACGCTGCTTGGCTTCACGAATTGGAAGTGGATCCAATTCTTCAGATTGAAGAATTTGTTGGATTAATGCTCTGTTTTGTTGAACTAATACTCTGTCGGAATCCTCTATGTCGGAATTCACAGGATCTATACCATCTACAGCTGGAGTGTAAATAGGCTCGGTTATATCTTGAGGATCTCTATCAAAAACTACATCATTGTCGTCGTTGTTTTCGATTGAGGTTATTGCATATACTGGTTGTTCTATAGGATTCAAGTTATTCATTATATTTCCTAGGAAGGGAATTATTGTTTATGTGTATAAAATTATAGTGTCAATCTTTTCCAGAGTATAAATATAGTGAGTTAGAATTTCACCCCCAAAAATAAATTATAATATTGTTTAATTTTAGATATCAGAATGTGCGATTGCGAAAGAAGTGTACAACATGGCGATTATCACAATCGTCATAATCGTCGTGGATACGATTTGGATAATCGTGGGCATGGATTCCGTCATGGCGAACGTGAACGTAGTTGCGAACGTAGTTGCGAACGCGAACCCCGTTGGTGGAGATCTGTCAACGAAGGCAAATCCCATAGATTTGGTCATAGACACCGCGAGCTTCCTGGTGCCCCAGCAAATAAATTAGGTCGTGATTTGGGATGGAATTATCTCAGACGTGACGGTCAAGCCTGGTTCCCCAAGAAACTAGACTTCGGCGCGTATGGTGATACGACTTATTAGGGAGTGTGACAACACGATCGATTAAGACGTGCGAAAGTTCGACTTCTTCGAGAAATCTAAAGTTAACAATGTTCTTATTAATTTAGTCATTTAACCAAATGATTAAATTAATTATCATATAAATATAATAATGCGATCAATGCGATCATTTCCATCTAAAATACCAGTATCACAAGCGCATGCCAGAGTATTAGAACGGGCTAGAAATTCAACCCATAGACAGTCCTATCAACAAGTCAATAATCAACCTCAAACTACCTACAAACAATTGGCAAACAGACCATCGCAATATCAATCCCAACCAGCCTACCGTCCACCCTATCAATTATCAACCGGATACAATTATGTGAAACCCCAATATACAGTAACACATCCGGTTACTCAACCAGGCATGACGTACACTGCACCTATGGTACCTCAATTGGATTCTCCGGCAGTAACTATGCCCAGGGCGCCCGGTCCGCCTATCATCACTCGAGCAACGCCACCGGCGAATTGTTCCCCGATTGATTCTTCGATGTGCATTTTGACCAATACACCGGGAGGATTGAGTTTTAATTTAGCTTCTTCTATCTTCAATAGTAATTTCAATACCAAAACTATTACTGCCGTTAAGATGATGAATAACTTGGATGGTTCTGTCAATTTCTTCTTAACTTTTGCTAATAGTAATAGTTATCCTCATTATCCATCCAATCCAGCTTATCATAACTTTATCACACCATTTGATTTGGATAGTCCCATTTTCAAAGGGATGCATTATTTAAGTACCGCTGGTACTATTTTCTAGAAAGCGATATCTTCGAACGGGATGTTTGGGGTTGATACATATGTTTCTGGTTTGATCAAACAAGGAAATCTACAAGTTCCATCCAAATCATATGTCAATTCATAATTCACCTTGAAACAACATTCGACTGTGTACTTTTCTTTTGGATCGATTTTACGAAAATACGAAAGCCATAAATTCAATTGTAAAACATCTTTCTCCATATCAAAATTCTTGATATGTGGACAGTAACCAAATACATTATTGGATGAATCAAGTATTGGATTAACTGTATCAAAAATATTTATTCGAACATATGGATCTGGATCCGGTTCCATTCCTATGGTCACAGGACGAATGAATTCATTTTCGGAACTTATGACTCGCCCTTTTAGTTGATACTCTAAATTTGCAAGTGATACCGTATCTTCATTCGCAATATCATGCCCATTCAATTGAAATTTATATTTAGACACCCAAATGGATCTAGATTCTCTCTTGGGATTTATCGAATCAGTATTCGAGAAGTATACTCGGAAAACTATATCCGTAATCGCATTCAATTTAGTTATATGAGCAAATTCTGTTGGAGGTAACAATTTACATTTGATAATTGTGAATGCGGCTTCGAATTCCTCTTTCTGAGTGATCCAATGACTAACTGTTTGTCGAATTGGATATACAGATTGAGGAATAGGAACAGATAAATTACTCATCGGATCCAAATCATAATTGCAAAATAAAGACGCATGTTCGATCTTCCAATCAGATGGAGCGAAAGTGAAGTCTGTCGGAAGAGGTATGACTCCGTAGTCAGATTTTTTGAGTTCGAAATCAAACAAATCTTTGATTTCACCAAAAGTGACATACATTTTAAAAGATGTTTTGAGAGCATCGCATAATCGGATCCCTTTGTAGTTAAGAGGCAGTTTAGAATTGGAGCCATATGAAACAGATTCTTGAAAGATTTGACTCAAATTGAGAGGATAATAGACTACTGGACCATTGTTTTCATAGTGTATCTTCCCAAAGTGTTTAACTGCAGCATCCGATTCGGATGCTATATCGGCTAATCGGAGTGCGAAGGAATTGTTTTGAAACATTGTCGTTCCATCAATTTCAATTTCGATCATTTTAATCAAATGATAAATGAAATCATCTTTGTATTCGCAATGAAGCATGTTTTTTCCAAAAGTGTGCGTACGTCTTAATTCGAATAAACATATCTTCAAATACGCCCGATTTACTCCTAGGCCATTTTGGCAAATTTCAACGTCAGCTTTTCGACCAAAACCAGGCGTCGAATTAAAATACAATTCACGGAACACGTTATCGACAGACATAATATGAATATATTGTTGATTATCTATTTATATAATTTGTTGTTTGACCCAAACAAAAAATTAATTACTGTGCAGTGTCCATTCGAGTTGCTTGATAAATGATCGTATTGTGATACATTTCTCGGAACTTGTCAATAAGAACTTTCAAAGATTCTTTGGATAAATTTATTTTCTGAAGAAAATTTTTTTTCATAACCAGCCGAGGAAAACTGAGAAATTGTGTTTCGGTACGCATCACGTGTTGAGCATATCGCACTAAACAATTGTGTTCCAAGACATATGTATGTAACTGCATAAATATGGCGGCCCCTCGTTCAAAGGAATGAACAAGTTCGACATATTGGACATAAATATCCGGCTCCTCTTCACGAAACATTGCCAGGATCTGAGCACATGTTTCTGGATTCAACATTTCGTTTGTTATGAAATCCCATGGACTTTGATGGGGTTTTATGGGATCTGCCAATATCTGTTTTGAATTACGATTTTCAACCGTAGTGTTTAACAAATTTTTTTGAATAATTCTCATTATTTTAGGTTCGATACATTTATCCATAACAACTATCTTGTTGTAGGTGGCGTACATTTTGTCTACGATACCAATGAACTGATAAAAAGCACTAGTTTCTAACCAACAATTCGGTACAGCTTCGTATTTGTTGTTAACAATTGTATCTAAATTTATTGAAACATAACCCTCCGTGCAACTATTGTTGAATACAGCAAAACCACCCTTCAAGAATTTAGTTTGACAAATAGATTGATAGTATTGCACATTGTCTGATCGTGCGACAGCACCAATGCTACTGACTGTTCCGACAGATATCACATTAATTGCGATAACTGTGTGATCTTCTAGTGACCAAGTTTGCATTCCATTCAAATACCAGTCATTATTACCCGTCACAAATAAAATCTCACTATTGGTGCCAGATAATATATTAAAAAATTCCGTCATACATGTAACCTCGGATTTGTTGTTATTATCAAAGAAAACATATGGCATTTTCTCCGAAACAATTACAATTTTGTCCGTACATACAGAGTTCGTAATCAGGTCTTTTAACCATGTCAGAAAAGTAAATGTAGGTTCCGTAATTATTTTTTCGAACCGAACAAAAATAATTTTATATTTGGAATAAGATGTGACAGACGTGCTACCTCGGCTCCAATTGAGCCGACTAGCAGCCCCAACTTTGTCGGGAATGCTACTCATGAAATCGAGACAATAATAATCATCGGTGACTCCAAAGATCGGTAGATTGAATTTGGAAATGGTTTCGGGTTCGAAACCTATACCGGCAGGAATCGGATTTAATACTATGCCGAAATCGTATGGTTGATGATTCAAGTGCTTGATACATGCGTCAATTTTGTAATCATTTTGTTTATTGAAATCTGCCACAAAAAAGGATAAATCAGAACTCACTAATTGGACAACAATGTGTCTTGGTTTGGGGGAAAAGATTCCGGGGCGCTTGATATTGAACATTTGATCAGTTATTTCTCGTGATATTTTTTGTAAAGAGTTGATTACGGATTTTGTTGTTTTCGGCACGTGAGTAACAAAATCAAACACTTTGATATGGCGCTTATATTTGGCTTTGATTTTAGGTGCTGGAAGGAATGGCTTGTCTGTTACTGGTGGAACTGACTCGTCGGTTATTGGTTGGAATAACTTTTCTGTTGATAGAAAATAGTCGGTTGGTAGAGAATCGTCGGCTGACATCGAAATATCTACAAATAAACCATCATTAGTATCATTGTCTATCAACATAGGAATATTTGTCAAATTATCTGGCTCCGCAAGGAGCCTTGATTCCTCCTCTAAAAGTCGGATCTTCGGGTCCATCAACAACTGAAATTAAGTTATTATTATTATAATAAGATAGTCTATGTGTTTATTTTTTCAACTTTATTTGGGTTAGGCATCATATAAAAAGAGTTACTTAAGTCATGATTGATTTGCATGACATTAGCCACAAATAATCTATTGCAAAGTTCATACCAAGGAAACCCAATGTATTCTGTTAAATATATTTCGGAGGATTGCACAAAATCATTTTCTTCGGACCCGTCGAATTCAGAATCTTGTTGTTGTTGTTGTTGTTGTTGTAGTTGTATATCTTGAATTAAATTCGAATTTGTTTCTGTTGCTGGGATAGGATTAATTGATAAATCATTTAGTTGAGTTGTAATATCCGCAACGGTGTTTGTGCTTGAAACGGGAACTGACAGATTCACTTTATCAAACAAAAAAAAATATTTCTTTCCAAAAATACTTTGTGTCATACAATTTGTTAGATCAGCGAATTTTTCTATGGAATTGGTTTGAGTATATGTAGAGAGAAAATCTGTCTGATCGTGTAATAAAGTTACCAACTTGTGTAATTGGACACCTAAATTGGAATCGAGCGATGCTAAATTTTTGGCCAGGAGACTTTTTTTAGCCAGATCATATACATCTTTTAGTTTTATATTTCTCACATCTCGAATTAAAATATCTAAACCTATCGAATCTACAGTGCTAGGTACATATCCAAATTTATGATACCAGGAATGACCCTTCGTAATTAACAGATATAACCATAACTTAACTTTGACAGTTAGGGCCAAAATTAAGTGTGAATCATCATCCAATCGCATGGTATTGTATCCAAGAAAAGTAACAAATCGATGAGCGAAATTAACCAAATATTCACCCTTGCCTATCTGTATTGTTTCGTTTCGAAATTCTGGAACCGCGTCGGAACCATCAGATTCAACATATCTGAGATCGGGAAAATCTATTAGTGATATATTAATTTTTAGATACGTTTTTGTTTGGTCGTGATTATAATAAAGAATTGTCAAGTACTGTTGTCCCGTATCGAACTCTAACGTGATCGACAACACATGACCCAAATATCTAACATGAATATGATGTTGAAATTCTTCTCGATGATTTCTTTCTATCACACAACAACTAATACCAAAATTTTTAACCAAATTGATCAGTTTGATCAGAGTATCTTGTCGATAAGATGTATTGATATAAATACCTAAATCACTTATTGACCCAACAGAATCCAAATCTAAAATCGATCCAGGAATAAACACTGGTAAGGGACTCGACATTTCTGACTGGGAGCTATTTTCATTAGGTTCGGGTTGGTTCGTCTCATCCATATCATCCATATCATCCATATCATCCATGTCATCCATCTCGTCCGCCATTAGGGAATTGATTTGATTCATTTGAATTGTCGTCGGCTTTGCCTGATCGATGATCTGACCTGATCTACCAACGTCGGATTGAATTATGCATTCAGTTTCGATCGGATCTAATGGTTGGTCATTCATGATTTATAAATCTGTTATTTGTTCAATTATCGATTGTATAATTTTTGGGATCAATTTTTTGAGCTAATTAATGGATTGGTTCAAAAAATTAGATTGAGTTTCTGTAAAGAAACACTATTTGAGCAAAAAATATTGTGACTTAATAATAAAGACTATGGGTAACGCCAGTCACAAAGCGAGTAAAACATCGAACGCAACGCGTGTCGATTTTAACCTGCCCTTTACGGGACAAGGTAAAATGAAATCTGATGAATCTAAAGTCTATGCCAAAGTACGAATCTGTCAAAAATGTAATCGAATCGCGGCGACTCATGTGAGAAAATTTGATCTAGAAAAAGTACCTCAGAGATATATAATGAATCCCAAACATATTGATTATAATTTTATTATTGGAGAATACAAGGTGTATGGTTACAATGGATGGATGAGTGAATGTCAGTATTTGGTAGACCTACCGAAAGAACATATTTTGACCAAATACAATTATTATTTGTGCAGTGATTGCTACGAACAATATGGAACCCCAACGTGTGAATGGAATCATTGGGAGCTATATTGATTTATTCTTTGTGCGAGCTCTTTTCCTTATGCAAGTTTTTCTTAATAGTTTCTTTCAACTTAAGTTCATTTGCTCCTTCAATCTTTTTAATACATTTCGTATTTCGGAAGAAACAGAAACTGGGCAAAGATGAAACCTCACACACATCACAAATCTGTTTTAGATCTTTGTTATCTGAATTTATTTTGTAGAAAGTAGCTTCGGTATATTTTTTACTAAATTCTTCATATTTGGGAGCAATCATTTTGCAAGGTCCACACCAAGGAGCCCAAAAATCAATTACTACCAATTTATTCCCACTGACTGCTTCGACAAATTGTTCCACTGTCTTTATTTCGGTGACTCCGTGTGAAGAGCCGTTTTTGGAGGTCGATGAGGCCATTAGTGAATATTTATATATATATTCAGATACTTTTATATTGTCATATTGTACGACTATCACAGATGTATTTAAATAAAAAAATTGAAAAAGTAAACACTTGATAGGCCTATTTAAGAAAATGCAGTATTTCGTTCGTTCGATACATGGCCAACTATTTGACTACTACTACTACCTTGTTTTCGCCAGAGGTTAGCCCTCTCGCAAAAAGCGTAACCTCCGCAAGTAACCGGTTTAGCGACCAGGTACGGAATAAGTCCGACTCGAACTTATTCCAACCAGTCTCAAAACCAAGCCAAATGACTTCTCTCATTGAATACGTCTCCGACTCGCGACCCAATCTAACATTTGTTTTTATTGGGCCAGCCTTTAGTAAACAACACTATGGATATCAACAGTGTCCACCATTTCTGGGTGATTTGCATAAACGCTTCCCAAGTCTAACAATACAAATTTTTCTAATAGATCCCCGGATGGAAAATCCTCCTACCATTGCACAGATATACGGTCTTCGTCGGGTTGATGATGACTGGTATGGAGCAGAAAACATTTCGGTACATGTGATCAGAGAAGAGTTTGATCCTGATTTTCTTAATGAGAAACCTCAGATACCTTGGGTGACACCGACCATACAGACAACACCTTCGAAATCTTCTGAACCGATTCAGATTTCCAATCCTGAAATGCTTGGATCCCCTGAAATATACCAACAATTGAAACAACAATTAGATGGTAGAAAGGATTCTGATCTGGTTACCATTACTCAGAGCGCCTCAGCTTATCCGAGTTGGCCCACTTTTCAAGTTAATTTTCACCCTCAATCTTCTACACCTTTGGCAAGGTCCACACCTTTGGCAAGATCCACATCAGAACTCAAAACAACTCCTACAACTCCTACAACTCCTTCCAATCCCAGCCGTGAATTTTTGACAGCCCTGATTGATCGAGTTATTTCTTGTAAAAAAGAGAACCCTGCCAAAACTTGTTTGCTGTTCGTACACGATTATGCCGGTCTTAATATGCGCTCTTTCTCTGACAAAGTCAGTGACATATACAGACAACATCCTAAATCGGAATTTGAAATTTATCAATCTAATGTTATGATCAATTTAGCTATGTCCGGTGCGACTTTGGGTTGCTATCCCGACTTAAAATCCACTGACATGAATCCCATTGTATGGACAGGATCGAATGGTGCTTTGGAAATTTTTAATCCGATGTTCATGGATAAATCAGACTTGGTGATGATGTTGGCCTGTCCATGGGACAGGCCAGCGGTCCCGGAGGCGATCAAGTACCTCCTCTGCAAAAATTTAGAAGATTTAAAAGCAACCGTGGACACATATCGACAATTCGTAGTATATATGAATGGCGGATTCATTAAAGAATTTGAGCCAAGTACTTTTTTATCCATGGGTTTGACAATAGAATATGTCGATCAAGCCATTGTCTCTGGTACTGACGCTATACAACGATTCTTACGACGTCTCCGAACTAATCTCTATGAACAAATAAAACAACAATCAAAAATATTCCTGTTCTTTGATGTGGGGCGCACTATTTTTGATTTGTTCTACAAATATTGTGACGATTCAAAGAATGACCCATGCAATATCCCAACTGAATACAAAAAGTGTTTAACTAAGCTTACGGCCGCTCTGGATACTATTGACTACGCTCAGTATCTCCATCGAGTAGATCAATACACCGTACGATATGTAGAAACTCATCATAAATCATCACCCCTACAAAGAATGATTTGGTACGAGAAAGTGAACCCTCATTCCAATGCGAGTCCTAACACTAGTCGTGACCAAACTACAACTGCGACCAGTACTACAACTACTACGACCACCGTCATAACCGAAGACAATGACGAATGCAAAGACAACAATGAATGCAAAGGTAACGGAATACTTTTGGACTTATTGTTCTGAATGACTGCTGGATTTGTTGTCCCAAATTGTCCCAAATGAGAAATGTATTTATTAGTTTTAATTTGTAATTAAACCTAATAAAATAATAAGAACAGAATCCATCTCGAATTGAACGAGAATCTCTTGATCCAGAGTCAAGTGTACTAACCCTTATACTATGGATTCGAGATAGCTATGGGATTCGAACCCATGGATCCTAAGGATCTCCCGATTTCGAATCGGGTGCATTAAACCACTCTGCCAAGCTATCAGAGATTGGATTGTTATCCAATCTATGAAATCCGGAATCCATCCTGAGTTGAACAGGAGCCTCCTGGCCCAATTGCCGAGCATACTAACGTTATACTATGGATTCAAGATAGCTATAGGATTCGAACCTATGGGTCCCCGAAGGAACCTCCTGATTTCTAGTCAGGTGCATTAGACCACTCTGCCAAGCTATCATACGTCGGATCATTATCCAATGTATGAAACCATAATTTGTTTAGAGATAGCTATGGGATTCGAACCCATGGACTCAAAGAGTCTCCTGATTTCAAATCAGGTGCATTAAACCACTCTGCCAAGCTATCATACGTCGGATCATTATCCAATGTATGAATTTTAGAATTGTAGAATCCATCCCGAGTCGAACGGGAATCTCTTGGTTCAAGGCCAAGCGTAATTACCCTTATACCATGGATTCGCGATAGCTATAGGATTCGAACCTATGGACCCCGCAGGATCTCTTGATTAGCAATCAAGTGCAATAGACCACTCTGCCAAGCTATCATACATTGGATCATAATCCCATGTGTGATTCAACATTACTATATATATTTTGAAGTGCGATTTGAACGCAGCTCTCTTCTGCTCTCCCAGCTCCACAAGTCATAATAAGTACTGTTTCGTTATACTACTTATTTTTTTTTTGAACTGGCTTTCTTCGATGCTTTTTTCGATTTAGAAGGTTTCTTGTGAGTGGACGACTTTTTGGTTGGTTTATTTGGTTTAGATGGTTTAGATGGTTTCTTGCTTAATTTCTTGGCTGTTTTTGATCCTGATTTCTTCTCTGCCTTTTTCTCTGCATTTTTCTTTTCCGCAGCTTTCATGTTTCGCTCTATTTCTTCATTTTCTTCAATACTTCGAACAATTTGTCTTTGGGATTTTAATTGTTTAGCCAGTTTGTCTCTTTGATTGAGGAGGCTGAACATGCGTTGTTGGGCCTTCTTTAGTTTTGATTTGGATGTTCGTTCATCCGATAGAATGATTTTTAGTTTTTTAGCAGCATTGATTAGAATATGAGCTCTATCTTCAATTCTCTTCAATTTGAGTTGCTCTCTGACCAGATCAGATGCCTGTCCTTTGGCAGTTAAGAGCAACTTGGGATCAATCGCCACAATACCATAATATCTGATTTGATTATTCTGAATACAATATTCCAATGAAGCCCGTATTTTTCCTTTGGGTACAGGCCCCGCACCACAATACATTTTTTTGTCACTCATTTATATGTATTAATTAGATATTAGTTAGGTATTATTTTAAATGGATTTTGTTCACAGATCAAGTATTAAACGCAATTACTTTGAATTGAATTTAATATTTGTATTGTAATGAATTAGAGAATTATTGTTCATGCATCTTCCTCTTCTTCGGCTTCGGCATCATCATCGCCGTCGTCATCGTCATCATCTGCGTCCTCTTCAGGATCTTCGGCATCATCGTCGGCTTCTTCATCATCATCATCCTCGTCCTTGGACTTGCCCTTCTTTGGAGCGGCTTTCTTCTTGGGT
>Ga0207100_1176_pt1 | contig 13880 bp, 5 predicted proteins | sample Alteio_BWMinHeat_82_FD_153520 | JGI IMG/M metagenome (GOLD analysis project Ga0207100, IMG submission 153520) | Enriched cells from forest soil in Barre Woods Harvard Forest LTER site, Petersham, Massachusetts, United States -... | ecosystem: Environmental > Terrestrial > Soil > Temperate forest >...
TTATTTTTAAGGCGTTTCGCAGCGTCTTTATAATCTGTTGCCGAGGGGTCGATTTCCAGAGCGTTCAACAAAAGCTCACGGAGCGTCTCTGGGTTCACGAGCACTGATCTCCATGTCGTGATCTGGTTGGGTACATGCTGCTTCATCAGTTCAAAGAGATGATTCATGATCCCCTGGCCCCGCAGGCCGGGGTCCAAATAACAAATATCTCGGGACATCACATGCGGTTCTAGAACCCCTAAATCGCCGATGTAATAACCCGCCAACCGACCCGGGTCTTTTGGGGACGTTTTCAACAAGACATCAATTCGGTAGGTTCCGATCCTATTGGCGTTGTTCATCGTTCCCACCTGTGAAACTTCCTTCGTCCTCACATTGAATATTACACCGGGATGGAATTTGACAATGAACGCCAGACTTTGATCCGGCCCATACGGCCGTGTCTCTTCGAAGAACACTTCTGTTTTCTGGCGATCCAGAATAGGAAGATTTTTCGCGGCCTCATCCCAAAGGGAGAAATCGAGCATCCTCTGGAAGCCAATCCACACAGTTTCTATGCAGGTCGTAATAATCTTTTCGCGATCCTCGGGGTGGTTCGCTAAATAAGTCTGGACGGGGGCGAATGCCTGTATCTTCTCTCTCAACTCTTGGTACTGTGGTGTTTGCAGCCAAGTCCTGATTTCTTTCTCGCTTTGCTCACCGATGTGAATCAAGGGAAATTTATTCTGTATTTGTTCAATGACCCATGGGGCCACTGCCTGAGGCCCGGGCGCCGCCGGCGGCTCGGGGGCGGGGCCTTCCATGGAAGGATTGCCTTTTTGGATGTTTAGAATCCGGGTGATGATGGCCTCCAGCATGTCATCTCGGCTTTTCAAATTTTCCCACCAATCCCTGGAGGCCGTAAGGAATATATCGACGTAACTCCGAATCTCGTGCTCCTTCATGCTGAACCAGTTCAACGCCATGACTCTAAGAAGCTGAGCATGCCCACCGACCAGACCCATCTCTTTGGACAACACACTGATCAACCGATCGACCTGCGTGGCTGGTGAAGCGGCTGCCTCGCCGGCATGATAGGAGACCACATTCACCGCGAACTCGAGGTCGTCAGTTCCAAGCGCGCGGGACCACCACTCCCGGCAGAGGGCAAGAGTCATACGCACGCTGTCAAGCAAGGCGGCGGCGTCGAGATAAGGCCAGTTTCTCCAGGAGACCAACAGGTGTTTTTCGAGATAACGGAAGTGTCCAAGCCTCATACTTGTGGTGAGCCTCATCGACAGTCGGTCCGTGAAAGAGGCGAATGGAGCCGGTGTCGGAACGTCCAGAAGGAGTGCGGGGGCCTCGGCCAACCGTCCGCGTGCCTGGAGCCAACCGAGCGCGTAATCTTGGATGGCCCTGCGCCCGTCCGGGGCCACCCGGAGAAGATCCTGGATTTCCGCCTCGGTCAATTCCTCAGCAAACTTCTGGCGGGCTACCTCCACTGGAAGGCCCCCTGGTTCCGGGACCTTTTGGACCGCGCCGAAAAGTTCAATGACAGGGGCGCGAAGCGACGCCTCCTCGCGCTCTCGATCACTCACCGTTTCCCCTCGGGTGAGGCGCGAGGCGACACCCCAGAAACTCCGAGCCAGCGCGGTTCGATCAAGATCCAGGCTCGTGCGGCCGATCTGGACAGCGATACCGCGCCTCCGGATCGCGGGAACAACGTCTTTATGAAAAAACCCCATGAGCGAAGCCACATCGTCCCCGCGCGAGGTTCCTGCGGCAACGTCGTCTGCGAAACGCTCGGCCCGGACTGTGTTGGACCGGGCGGCCGCATCCTGAGATTCCCGGGCGAGGTGGTGGAACCAGCGCCGTTGCTCGGGTGTCTTGAGGCCCGTGTTGAGCGCAAAAAGCCTCGCGCGCGCCATACGGGCACTGCTCCAGTGGTAAAGCGCCATGGCGTCAAGTGACGGGGTCTCAACGGCGAAACCCACATCCGGTTTGCCCCGGGCCCACTCGGCTAACGCGGTAAGCACCGAGATAAATTCCCCATGGAGGGTCGCCTCGATCCCGGTGATGTCACGCGCGTTGAGGAGGCGCTCGGCGTCAGCGCGGGTAGAAGCCGTGACGTCAGTGACCCTGCCCCAACGCGCAGGATCCAGGATCTCCGGCGCGCCGTCGGACCGCAGTTCGATCCACTCATCCACGGGAACAAGATCGTCGGGATCGATCGGCCAAGAACCGATGAACTCCACGAGCACGGTGAGCCTCCTTCCCTCCTTCTGGGCCAGAGCGAGGGCCGCATCAAGGTCCGGGAAATGGCTGCGAACCTCTTCGCCGCTTCCGTGGCGGAAAGCGATGTGTGTGGAGCGGCCGGGACCCGAGGGTCGCACCGTGTTGATTCCAGTTGGCTGGTCTGAGACCTTTACGTAAGCTGTTTTGTAAGCTTCGCGCCAAATCTTCTCTATCGATTCCGGATTTCCAAAGATGATGTTCCTTGCTAATTTTTGCTGGTGGGGCAGGGGAGGCATGCCGCACTTCAGCAGGGCGTAATCGACCCAAATCCGGGCCCCTCGTCCATTCGCTTGGAGGTGGGGATGGACCAATAGGTACTGCCTGTAAAATTGAACCACATCACTGAGACTGGATTTTTCGGAGAGGGCGTTTAAATCCTTGATGAGTTTTGCGACGGCCTCCCCAACTTCATTGGCTGGATAGTAGGCAAGGTATCTTTTTCCTGACGGATCCTGGAGGTAGGTCTGGGAACCGCTCAAGTCAACGAAATAATTTTTATTACCAACCGTCACATGCTTTTGGCTTCCCCGCATAATGCCGGCTTTGGGACGTTGTCCTTCCGAAAGAAGACCCTCGTTTAAGATCTCGTTCACTGCGTCAAAGTCGACCGGCGTCACGGGACGGTGATCTCTCATCAGGTTAAGCATGTATTGGTTGGCACCCACCATGTTTTGTTTGATCAAACTCTGATTATCCACTTCGTTTGAGTGTGTGTTTGACGCGGGCAGTTGGGACTCGGCCAATGTTTCGGCGGTCGGCGTTGGCACGGAGATTCTTTTGATTTCACTGTCGCTGAAAATATCCCGACTTGAATTGTGAGGATCCGGGAGTCCGGTTTCTACTCGAGAGACTTCTTGAAATTCAATGGGGCCCGGGTTGTAGGAGATAACCTTAAAATACCGCCTTGCCCCCACGGGGGAGGCCGTGGAAAAATAAGTTCCTGGGCCGAACGTCGGCGGCGTCATCTCCACGACCCTCTCCGGCCATAATTCACGGCCGGAAAGATTCATGAGCATCATCCCCATCCGGAGCTCCGGCAATCCCTTTAATTCGTGGGTTTGCCCCAGCTGCAAAGGACCCTCCACCGGTGCGTTGCCTGAATGATGCCTGGGGGATGGATCATTTTCTACGATCCGCTCTTCTTGCGATTCTTGCCCTTCCCCCGGCGTGCCGGTCATGAACAACACTGGGATCGAAAGGTCAGTCCCAACCAATCGAATCCATCTCACCTCAATAGGCAGTCGGAAAGGTCCCTCATGGTTCTTTAAAAGCAGGAAGACAGAAACACCGATGTTGATAAAAATGAAATGCAGGAGATTGGGTTGGGCGCAAAGGAGATACAACGACAACCAAATCGGCGTAGAGAAGAGCAGAGATTTTAAGGGGATCTCGGCCCGTTGATAGGCGACTTTGAGAATCTCGCCGGCGTTTCTCGTGACTGAAAATCTCACACTTCGGTGGTTGGATTTCCGGGTGGCCACGATGGAATCGAGATTTTCCGGAGCCGGATCATATTTCACATCGTAGCCCGGGGGAACAAAGTAGGAACCGTGAGAAAGAGCGTCTATCTCGAACGGTCCTTCCAAGGCCAAGCCTGCTGCCGGGTTGGGAGTAAGAAATAACTTCTCCCCCTGGAACAGCTTCTCCAGCGGCGTCTTCTCCTGGGTGAAGACGCTCAAATAGGCGGTTCCGTTGTTGGAATCTACGCGGGTGATTCTAGGGGCGAAGGAAATGACGGGGAAGCCGGCTTCTTTGAGTTTTTCATCCATGCCGTGGGAGTGGAAGCCGCCGGTGATGAGGACGATGACTTTTCCCCCCTCACCCTTACCCGGCACCCCCTCCACCGGCCATCCCAGTGGGGAACCACTCCCGTGGTTCCCCCTACCCGCAGAGGGGAGAGGGAGTATAAGAAGATTCCTGACCATAGCTTGATCCCGGGCTTCGGCTTCTTCGTAAAAAGCTTCAAAAGAACGGAGGTCTGGAGAATGGCCGGGCGCAGGAATCTGTGATAAACTGTGAGTGTTCTCCCCCTCAGAACGCCATGTCGCACTTCCCGAGGAGGGGCCATGACTGTAGTCTCCGTTCCGAAGGTCCTGCGTGAAAAGTTGACGGACGAAGGCGCCGAAGCGTTGATTCAAATGATTGATAGGGTAGAAGATCAAGCTCAAAAGGTGGTTTTGGAAATGGCGGAAGAGCGGTTTGAAAAACGTGTAGCCCAGGTGGAAACCAAGATAGCCGAGATCAAAGCTGACTTGGGAACTCGGTTGGAGTCCAGGTTCTCTCAACTGCAGGTGGAGATCGCCCAATCCCGAGCCGAGATTATCCGATGGAGTTTTGCCTTCGTCATGGGGCAATTTTGGGCGATCGTTGGAACTCTGTTCGTCTTTTTTAGAAAATAAATGGACTCCGAATTGGAGGCGAGTATCGTTCGTTTCGAGACCGGCCTTATTCGTTTGTTCGCCTTTTTCAAACCGCACTAAACTTTCCGCCGGTAAATTCCCCTCCCTTCTATTCCCCTCCGTCCCCTCTATGGCCCGGATGACTTTGTATTCCTTCCACTCCTCCGGAGTCAGAGAAAAATCAAGCAGTTTCCCGATCAGCTCCAGGTATCTGGATTCCTGAACCAACCTCTTTTCCCCTTCCGTTCTGGCCAAAGAAGCGTAACCTTGTTCTTCCAAGGTTCTCGTGTCTTTCAGGAGGTTCTCCGGGTTGATCTGATCGGAGAGGAGGACGTAATGGATGTAATCCCGCATGGAAGGGTAGTGGGTGAAGGGGACACCGCTTCTTTGGCAGAGACCTTTTAAGTACCCATAGAACTCCACATGACGTATCTGACCCAACCTGTAGGCCACGCTGTAATTGAGAAGTTCCGAGGTCTGTTGTTTATTGAGTTTCTTGACCAGTTGAGACAGAAGAAGGGAACGCTCTTGCTCCACCTGGGTGAAGTCGAGGCGTTCTTCAAGATCTAAAGCTTCGAGGAACGTCTGGAGGCTTGAAGGGACATGCTTGATTATGTGGGTGAGGAACCTGACGTATTCCCCCGCCTTTCTCTGGTTCCTGTGGTAAGCCTGGACTTCCCTGTCGAAAGAGAGGAGGTTGGGGTTAAAGACTGAGGTTTTCTGTTGAGTGAGCTGTTGATCCAGGAGAGACCATTGTTCTTTAGTGTCTTTGAGGTGTTGGGAGGATTCTTTATAGGCCTTCACGTTGGCGTTGTAGTGAGCCTGATCATCGATTCCCGCGAAGGGTGGAAAAACTTCTTTCCCCTCACCCCGACCCTCTCCCTCATGGGGAGAGGGGGTCCAGGTTAACCCGGCGTGGATTGGGCCGGAGATCTCGTTCTCTTTCAAGAGGTAGTCTGCCGTCATCTTGATCGCGGTTTTGTCCGGGAACCGGCGAAAAACGGACAAATCAATGGGCGCGAAAGCTCCCTCCAAAGCCACCAGGCCCACCTGCCCTGAGTTGATAAGGTCCTGGACCGTCTTCCCGATGTTCTCCTGGGCCTCTTTGTTCATGTGGACGTCCTGGATGTGGAGGATGAGGGGGCGAACTGAGGAAGCGGAGGGAACGGAAGCGTTGCGGATGGAGCCATAAGCTAAAGGCAGGGACTGGATGAGAGACGGAGCCTTGAGACGCAGAGGCCGGGTGGCCGTTGTGCTGGACAACAACTGAGAAGTTGGGGCCGGCAACTGGAAAGCCGTGGGGAGGCTCGCGAGCTGAATGGGTTCTGGTCCATGGTGGGTCTGAACCTCCTCCACCGCTTTCTTCCGCTCACTCCAGAAGTTGATCTCCGGTTGATGGGCGAAGGCGACGTTGGTGAAGAAATAGACGGCTGTGAGAGCAGTGATGAACGCTCTGACAAGCGGGGAAGTGGTTCTCATCGGGGGGTTGTCGTATACATACGCGCGTTGCGTATAGTATCGCTGAGAACCCCTTAAGAAACCCTTAGGGAATCGTAAAATGACGGTAAATTTACTGTAAAGGTTTGTTTACAAGGACCGGCGGCTTCTTGTATCGAAGGTAGGCCAGGCTGAGAAAGACCCCCACGAGGGACAAGAGGCCCTCCGCGAAGATCGTGGGAACAATCCCCAGGAGATCCGAAAAATAACCCGTAAAAATAGACCCGAGGGGCGTGAGTCCCACCAAAAGGAGAATGTAAAGGCTGAGGACACGCGCCCTCAGGTTGGGAGGGGTGGCGAGCTGGAGCATGGCGTTGGTGGACACCAAATAGACAATCCCCGTCAATCCCATGACCACCAGGAGGGCCGTCACCCAAAAGTAATTCTGGCTCACGATGATCGCGGCTTCGCTCAAACCGAAGAGGACCGCGGAGGAATAAAGGGTCTTTTTTGTCGGCCGCGGCCGGCCGGAAATGAGGAGAGCCCCCGCCACCGAGCCCGCCCCCAGCGCCGAGGAGAAAACGCCGAATGTCCCGGGGCCGCCCCGGACGACGAATTTGGCCAGAAGCGGGATGACCGTCATGAAGTTATAGCCGAAAAGCCCCGCGAAGAAGAGGGCGATCATTAAAGCGAGGATCAAAGGCGTCCGGATCACGAAATCAAACCCTTCCCTGAGATCCGCCATGAAAGACCCCTTCGCGGGAACCTCCACGACCCGCAGATCACTCCCGCGCATGAAGAGGAACCCGACGACCACGAAGATGAAGCTCACGGCGTTGATCAAAAAGCTGGGCGCCAGACCCGCCGTCGCGATCATGACGCCCGCGATCATGGGGCCCGCCGTCCGGGCCGCGTTGAATAAGAGGGAATTGATGCCGATCGCGGCCGTGACATCCTCTTCGGGGACCATCTCGGTGACAAACGCCTGCCGGGCCGGCTGATCAAAAGCGTTGACGATCCCCAGGAAAAGCGTCAGGGAATAAACCTCCCACAAAACGACCTCTTTCCGCCAGACGAGGAACCAGAGGAAGACGGCCTGGAGCGCCCCCAGGGACTGGGTGATGAGAAGGACGCGCCGTTTGGAGAGCCTGTCGATCAGGACGCCGGCGAAAAGAGAGAGGACAAGGGAAGGAAGAAAATTCAGTGCGTTGACGACCCCGAGCACGGCGGCGGAAGAACTGAGGGTCAGGACAAGCCAGGCCTGGGCGGTGCTCTGCATCCATGTGCCGATCATGGACACGAGCATGGTCACCCAGTAAATGCGGTAGTTGCGGTATCGGAAAACCCGGAAGTGGCTGGAGGAGATCTTAAAAACTCACTTTGACCTGATTTTAAGGGTCAAATTTGATTATACCCGTACCGACCGGTCATTTACATTAAATTTACAATTCGTTAAGGCTTTCTTAAGACTCACAGAGCTAAGAGAATGGTATGAACCGCCGAGTGCGGGCCGTCGCGATCGCGATGCTTCTCTGGAGCGTGCCCTGCCTTCCCTGCCTGGGAGCCGGCTCGCTTTCTTTACAGGAAGACATGAAAACCGAGCCCACCCCGCCGGCGTCTTACGAAAGAGCTCTTTTCCACCGGCATAGACGTGTCTCCTTCTTTCGTCTCACGCCGAGAGGCATTGGAATCCAAACGAAACGAATGGACTTCGAACTTAATTTCTCCACTCTGGATCCGCTGCCTCAAAAACAAGTTGTATGTTTTTCCTTCCGCTTCGGCGCCCACCCGTCGGACCCTCAATAAGAGCGCTTAGTCTTCCCCCTGTGATTTGGTGAAGTTGGGCACTCCTTCAAACTCCTGAAGTTTTTCAATGGAGATCCAGCGGTGCTGAGAAGCCACGCGGCTCAGCAAATCCTGCAGTTGCTTCTCCGTCAGTTCCCCGTCGTCCAGCCGGAACAGGAAGCGGCAGCGGTACTGGTCGATGCAGTCGGTGATGGTCCCCTTCGAAGGATAGACCTTCGTCCCCCGGTTGGAGATCACCTTGAGCGCCAGGACCGAACCCACCGCGAGCTTCTCGAGCGAGTCTCCGAGCTGGGCGGGAGAGAGCGCCGATTCAATGAAGATATCCATCCCGATGACGCGGCGGGTCCTGGCCTTCACATAATCCGGGTTCAGGGGAAGCTGGGGCATCTTGAGCGGCTTGTATTCCCGCACACCCCATTTCGATGACTTTTTTCCGAGGTTCTTGATGATGGCCTCGGTGTAAGCGGTGGTGCTCGCGGCCGGGCCGTCCTTGGCGATATCCCGCGTGCGAACGCCCTCTTCCAACGTGACCATCACGGCGTTCTCGATCGAGCCCGCGGCCTCAAACTCCCCCAGGTGACGAAGCATCATGACCGCGGAGAGGATGACCGCCGAAGGGTTGATGACGTTTTTGCCGGCGTATTTGGGGGCCGACCCGTGGACCGCCTCGAAGATCGCCACCTCGTTCCCGAGGTTGGCCGAGGGCGCGAAACCCAATCCCCCCACCAGGGCCGAGGTGAGGTCCGAGAGGATGTCGCCGTTCATATTGGTGGTGACGATGACGTCGAACTGTTCCGGCATCTTCACGAGCTGGTGGGCGCAGTTGTCCACGATGATGTGGATGGACTCGAGGTCGGGATACTCTTTCGCGACGGCCTCAAAGGTTTTTTTGAGCATCCCTTCGGTAAACTTCATGATGTTGGATTTTGTGGCGCAGTGGACTTTTTTGCGGCCCGCCGAACGGGCGAACTCAAAAGCCAGGCGGACGATCTTCTCGCAACCCTTGCGGGAAATGAGCTTCAAACCCTGGGCCACGCCCGGGGTCTCCATATATTCGACGCCGGCGTAGAGGTCCTCCACGTTTTCCCGGACGATGACGAGGTCGATCCCCCGGCCGCTGTAGGGCGTGACAACGCCGGGCATCTCCCGGACCGGGCGGATGTTGGCGAACGTCTCAAAAAGCTTGCGGAGGGTGACGTTCGCGCTTTTCTCACCGAAACCAATGGGGGTCTCGAGCGGCCCCTTCAGGGCCACGCGGGTCCTGGAAAGGGACTCGATGGTCTCCGGCGGCACGCCGGACGGCAGGCCTTTTTTAAAGAGGCTCGCCCCCGCGTGACGTTCCTCCCATGTGATGGGAGCGCCTGTCGCTTCAATGATGCGGCGGGCGGCCTCCACGCACTCGGGGCCAATGCCGTCTCCCGGAATCAGCGTGACGAGCTTTTTTCCTGTCATGGAGAAATTATACCCTTTCAGGAGACCGGCTTGCGGACAAACAACACCCCCTCCACGCCCTCAAACCGGCGGCTCCAGGCGGGGAGGGTTGAAAGCCCCTGATCCAACGTGGAACCTTTAAAAGCCAGGACGATATTGGGCCTGTATTTGTCCAGGTAGGCCTGCCAGTGGATGCCGTTGGTGAAATCCACCCCTTCCTGGATGACTTCCTGCGGGTAAACGGTGTCCCAGCGGCCATCCAAAGAAACCCTGACGCGCTCCGGCAGCTCCCAGATCAGGAAACCTCCCCAGGCCAGCGGGCAGGCGACGTTCCCCCCAAGACCCTCCCGCCTCATGTACTGGACCACGTCCACCGGAAACCCGACGTGCCACGGGTCATCGCGGCCGGCCACCTTCAACCGCCAATCCCATTGGAAAGCGTCATGATCAATGGAATAAAAGACGCAGGCGAGGCCGTAGAGAACAAGGGAGAAGGAGAAAGTGACCGCGATTATTTTTAACGAGGACCGAAGCCGGGAAAACGACCGGTAAAGCGCGCTTTCAAAATACCCGGGAACGAAAACCCATGCCGACACGATGAAAAACGGCGCCAGACGAACCCGGAGAAACCCGATGAGAGCCGTAAAAATCAGAAGGGAGATCTCCGCCCAGGACTTGCGGAGACGACTGAAGACGATGGAATAAAGGCTCACCAGAACGGCCAGGAAAAACGGCCACTGCCTCCTCCATTCGGCCGTCACAGGGCTCCACTCCGGGAACATACTCCGGTCATGGCCCATCGCTTCCCACAAGAATTTCCAGTGGCCGATCCCATAGGGATTGACCAATGTCATAATCCAGCAGGCGCCCGCGAACAGGATCAAGGGCTTTCCCCCGCGCCAGCCGACGTCGGCCAAGCGGGCAATGGCGAATACGGAAAGTGCGGCCAGTCCCACGACAAACCCGCCGTGGAACCCGACCCAGAGGGGGATGCTGATTAACGCAACGGTCCAACGCCAGGAACATGCAAACAAATTTTTCCCCTCACCCTGACCCTCTCCCTCATAGGGAGAGGAAAATAAATAAAGAAACCATGCGTAAAAAAGATAGCTGAAGATTTGAGGGCGGATGGATGTGGCGGGGTAGAAACCGATTGAAGTCAGGATGATAAAGAAGGAGACGGCGAGAGGGCCGGCGCCTCTTCGCAGGGCTGCGGCGGCGCAGAGGAGAAACGTCAGAACCACGAGGAGGGTTTTGAGGGCGATGATACCCTGGGGGCCGAAAATTCCCCAAGCCGTTATCCAAACGATCTGGGTCAGCCATTCGTGGTTGTGCCATTCGGGGAGCGTGGGCGTGAACGCGTAGGAATCCCTCCGCGGGAGGGCGTGATGGGCCAGGATCTCCCGCCCCGACGCCAGGTTCCACCAGAGGTCCGTCTCGGCGAAGCGGTAGGTGCGGCCGACCTGGAATGCGACCCCCAAAAGCAGAGAGAATGCCAAAACAAAACTTAATCCTCTGCCAGATCCTTTGTCGGCCATCCAGCCTCCTCAGGATGACAGCTTTGCTGTCATTCCAATATGATCTTGTAATTCTCCCAAGGGAGGCCCGGATCGGCTTGGATTTCGATCGGCCGGTGGATCTGCCGTTCCAGGCGGGCCTGGTTGGTCCGGAAATAGTCCGCGACAGGCGGCGTCAAAAACACCTTGAGGCGCCCGTCGGCCCGTCCCTGAGTGAGGGACATGATCTCCTTGCGGATCTTGAAGTAGATGGACTCCTTGGACAGGACCCACCCGCTTCCGGTGCATTCATCGCAAGGCTCGCACAGGAGCGAGAGCAGGGACTCGTGCTTGCGCTCGCGCGTCATCTCAATGAGACCGAGGCGCGTGATCGGCAGTATTTTGATCTTGGCGTGATCATTCCGGGTGGCGTTCTGGAGTGCCTCCGTCACCTTGATCCGGTTCTTGCGCTTTTTCATGTCGATGAAGTCGATGACGATGATGCCGCCGATGTGTCGGAGCCGGAGCTGGCGGCCGACCTCGACCGCCGCTTCGATGTTGGTCGTCGTGACGGTCTCCTCCTGGGAGGAGCGGCCCGTGAATTTTCCCGTGTTGACGTCGATGGCGCAAAGGCTTTCGGCCTCCTGAATGATGATGTAGCCGCCGGACGGCAGGTCGATCCGGGCCTGCCGGAGCTTCGAGATCTCGTCTTCCACGTGGAAAGCCTCGAAGATCGGGGTCTTGGAGTCGTAATAGCGGACGCGGTCCACCAGTTCCGGCGCCAGCATCTCGACGAAGTTTTTCACGTCCTCATACTCGGCCTTGGAATCAAGCAGGAACGCCTCGACGTTCTCCGACAGCACGTCCCGGGACATCTGGAACGTGAGCCCCAGCTCCTTGTGAACCAGGGCGGGGGCGGCGGCCGATTCGTATTTCTTCTGGACGTTCTCCCACAACCTTAATAAATACTTCATCTCGCGGCGGAGGGCCCGTTCATCCGCTCCCTGGGCCTCGGTCCGGATGATGACGCCGCCGGCCGGGTTAAAGCTCTGGATAATGGTTCTCAGGCGCTCCCGCTCGGTCCTCTGTTCGATCTGCCGGGAAATGCCGACGTGCTTGGAAAGCGGCATATACACCAGGTAGCGGCCCGGAAGGCTGATGTCCATTGTCACCTTCATGCCCTTGGTCCCGATGGCCTCTTTGGCCACCTGGATCATGATGGTGCTGTTTTTGGTGAGCATCTTGCCGATATCGCGGTCGGGCTTATCGGAAACGACGTCCGAGATGTAAAGGTAGGCGTTCTTCTCGAGGCCGACATCCACAAAAGCCGACGAAATCCCCGGGAGGACGTTCTCCACGCGCCCCTTGTAGATGTTGCCGACGAGCTTCGCGTTGCCCTGCATGTGGCGGTCGATAAAAAGCTCCGCCAATTTGTCGTCTTCAATCAGAGCCATCCTTGTTTCATCGGGAGTGGCGTTGGCCAGCAAAGTCTTTTTCATGGTGTCACCTCGTTCTGTTTTTTAGGGTTCGACGAGCGTCCCATCCGATCTTTCGATGTAGAGGGCCGCCCGGCAAACGCGTAAATCCTGCACGTCTTTCTCATCCAACTGACAGGCCGTCTGTAAAATCCGTTCCGGCTTCAGGGTCTTTCGGGGACCAAAACGAAGCGTCATGAGCATTCCCCCGGGGTCCGGCTCCATCGTCCGGATCAGGTCCCGGGCGTCAATCACCTGGTCGACCACGTCGGTTTTCCGGGGAACCTGGAAGTGGGGTTCCTGAAGTCTCGCCGAAAGCCGGGGGATCGCGACGGAGGCGTCGATCCCGATGATCCGATAAAGCGCCACGCTGAGAAGCTCTTCGAGCGAGGGGAAAAAAAGCGGCACATGCTTGATCCAGTGACAACCGTAGCCCGCCGGCAGGCACGCCTCGAGTTCCCCTTTGGCTTTTGCCAAATCCATTCTCTGGACCATCTGCAGGTCGCAGTATTCCGCTTCCGATTCATGCCCCACCGAGATCGCGGGCCCGAAAGAAAGGCGCATATGAGGTTTCCGCCCCGCGCCGAAAGCCACCGGCCAGGACAAACGCTGGAACGCCCGCCGCAAAGCGTCGATCTGCTCCCGCTGGGACAGGAGGCGCGCGGCGGGCCCCCGGCTCAACCGAACGCGAATCCTCTGCATCTGCGTCAAAGAATGTGCCGGTGGCGGTAGATGGACAGGAGAAGGCCCACCGCGAAAAGATCACTGACCAACCCCGAGCCTCCATAAGAAACCAGGGGGAGAGCCACGCCCACCACGGGCGTCAAACCCAATGTCATGCCCAGATTGAGGAACCCGTAAAAAGCGAACATGATGCCGATGCCGGCGGCCAGGAGACTTCCGAACCGCTCCCGGGCGCCGCCGGCCACGTCAAAAGAGCGCCATACGAGAAGTACGTAGAGCCCGACCACCAGGAGACATCCAAAAAAGCCGAACTCCTCCCCCACGACGGAGAAGATGAAATCCGTGTGATAAGTCGGCAGGAACCCCAGCCGGATCTGCGTCGTTTGAAAAAACCCCTTGCCGAGAACCCTGCCGGAGCCGATCGCGATCTTTGACTGCCGGACCTGGTAGCCGCTTCCCAGCGGATCGGCGGCCGGGCTGACAAAAGTGACGAGCCGCTGCCGCTGATAGTGCCTGATGTGATGCTGGAGGAATGATCCTCCGGTGACCCCGACATAAAAGACGGCCAAAGCGCCGGCCAGCACCGTGTGCGGAAGAGCGATCTTCAATTTCTGGAGGAACCACCCAACAGCGACGATGACGGCGGTCGCCGCGGCGACGGCCGCCAGCGCGGGCCAACCCCACGAAAGAATCGAGAGCAGCGCGTGCTGGGTCAACGTCGGAGCCGTCTCTTCCGTCGCCAGCTCCAGGGAGGTGGCCAACAGCGGAATCCCGAACGTGAGGGTGGCGACCAAAGCCAGAGACAGCAAATGGAGAGGCCGGGCCCCCGCCAAATAGAGCATGCCGACGGCCACCGGAACGTAAACCAGCGCTCCCGA
>Ga0207100_1177_pt1 | contig 13869 bp, 8 predicted proteins | sample Alteio_BWMinHeat_82_FD_153520 | JGI IMG/M metagenome (GOLD analysis project Ga0207100, IMG submission 153520) | Enriched cells from forest soil in Barre Woods Harvard Forest LTER site, Petersham, Massachusetts, United States -... | ecosystem: Environmental > Terrestrial > Soil > Temperate forest >...
GAAATGGAGTGTTCAAACATTGAGCCAACGGGGGGAAGTGCGGTGCCGTTCTTAACCTACTCGCGACCATTCCCTGGTTGTCTTCAAAAAGGGGCCAAAATCTGGGCAATTTGGATTTGGCCCAGATAGAAATTCGCCTGAGATTCAAAGGATGTGTGCATGTAAAGCCGATCAATATAGCGCACTGCGTCGACCGCCTGGCCTGCATATTCCCAAGCAACTCCGTTGGCGCCGGAAGTCGGAGTAGTGATGATATTGAATCCCTGAAATGTCTGGTTCCCGACGGTGACTGTCTGTTCGAAGGTGTTAGTAACGTATTGAACAGGACGAGCCCAGTCCAATGATCGTGCCATTTGGCAGTTGATATTTGGAGTATCGAGTCCGAAGCTCCGCAAGACAAATCCTGCCCTCTGACTCCGGATTCGCTACACTCCAGCCTAAGCCGGTGTCTTTGTAAACAGATGAAGAAAACTTAACCCGTAGTATGTCATCGGGAGTACAGTGCGACACTACCCCAGAAACAAGGCAGAAGCGTCCAAGGATCCCCACCCGTCGCGTCGGGACATAGAATCCTCCCCTCCGAAACTCGTTGAGGTCGGTGTGTGCCTGCCGGTGCAGTTGCGTCAAAGTTAATGCGTAGGATTATTGACCGCAGTCGCTGAGGAGATACTCTGTGGGAAAGAGTCTGCAAAGACGGGCGACATTTCTGGCGTGTGCTGCGCTGATCCTAGCGTTCGCGATTGCATCGGCGCAGCAACCGTGCCCACCGATTCTGGTGGACCCGTTGAACATGCCACGTGACTTCTGCGGGATCAAGGACACGATCCCCACCGCCCGATTGCGACTTCGGATCAAGCGCGAACTCCACGATCCTCCGGCTCAGCCCGATCCGACTTTCTATTTTTGCATGGCAGAACGCATGAAGCGTGTAGGCGACTACGATGCTGCCGGATTCTACGAGGAAGCAATACGAGCCGACGACAGCGAACCGAACTACGAACTGTTCTACGCAGACTACCTGAGAATTTTTCGAGGCGCCGAAGCCCCGCTGTTCCCACAGGCGGAGGAGCACTATTTTAGAGCTCTCAGAAAGATCAGATCTCGGGGAGAAAGTTGCTACAGAGGATTTGGAGCAGGCACGAAAGGTTTGGTCGATAGGGGGTTAATCGCCCTATATCAGTTGGACGGTTTGCCCATCGCCGACAGAGAACCGCCAGCGTCGCCCCGGGTCGACGGGGAGGAGCGTCCGTATGCATTCTTTGCGACGATAAACCGCTACAGCCAATCCCCGGCAGACCTAGATCAAGAGGCGGATGTTCGTGACTACACCTCTGAGGTTCTATATGCCGAGAGCCAGCAAAACTTTATACCACTAAACTCGTTGGAACTTACGAGATTAATTCGAAATAAGAAAGCGTTTGAGACCCTCGATCGTGTAAGGTTTCGATACAAGGCGTTACCGTCTGTTGATGTTTTCTACACACACAGGCAGACGGACAACGCGCAGATTACATTGTTTTCTCTCCCAAACATTGATGAAGAACCCTTTGAGCCACAGGACAACTTCAATGAGCGGCGGCAGAACGACTTTGGAATGACGGCGCGAATGCCTCTCGGCTTCCGCTATTTTGACGTGAATCTAGTGAGCACATTCAGATACGTGCAAAGGTGGGGGCTAATAGAGGGTGCACCGAGTGCACACGAGAACATACCCCAGCTAGACCTCAAGGGAGCGCTCTCGAGGTTTGTCGGGCCTGACAAGATGAACTTCGAGGGAACATATACTCATCAATGGATTCAGCAAGCCGTTCCGAACTATCCAAACAGGCCTAGGGATCTTCTGGGAGCCACCTTCACCTATCAAATCTTCAGGAACCTCCCTCTCCTTCATGCTTTCTCGTCTTACGAAAATCGCTTCGCCACGCGAGGGCTGGAGCTCTTCGGCGGCTTTTTGCGCGACAATGAGGCATATGTTGCCACCATCCAGGCGAACGATACCTTTCCCAAACGGCGTGACTACTTCCTCGGGACTTCATTGAAAGGGATGTTTCACGGTCGCTTGGACTTAACACTGCGACCCACGTGGTTTAGCTCAAATGTGATTGGAGTTGGCGCCCAGAAAAATTCGCAGATTCGAGGTGACGCCACCGCACTGTTTAGATGGATAGATGAGGAGGGTCAAAAAGGGATTCCCGGATCGCGATCTCGCACGCATATTGGATTCTTACATATAGTCGGGGCATTTCGTGAAGACGGCGCGCTCGTGGGACCAGATGCGTATGCCAACCACAAGTGGGGCGCAGGAATTGACTCAGATTTCTACCAAACGGGGAATCGAACAACTTATCTTGTATCCGTCAGGTACGATCGCGAAAAGTATTTCCGACTAGACCGGAACGCAGACATCGTCACCGCCCTCCTCAGTATAGGGTTTTGAGTGTTTGGGCTCGGGTCATCAAATTCAGCTACCAATATACCGCTGGTGACTGAGTACCAGACACGACTGCACCGAGGAGACAGTTTATGGGGCTTGTACCGAGTTTGATTTCATGGCTACAGAGCACGCATAGCCTGACCGGTGCGCTTATTATCGTTTTGGGTTCTTGTGCCACGCTTGTAAACGGAGTCAGCACGCTCGTTGGAGCGATCATTAAGCTCATCGAGCAGATCAAGGAGAAGAGAACGATGAAATCTACAGACGGCAGTGTGCCTACGAGGGCGGCGGTTGGTAGATTTATTGTGAGAGTGCTCACTAACTGCGGATTATGGTGTTCCATTCTCCTCGCCGGCGCGGGAGCATGGATCTTAATGGCACGAGCCCAAGTCGCTAATACGGGCAGCCCTGTTGCATCATCTGCTACATCGTTCTCTGTAGACAGCCACTACGCGGCCACGGGAAGATGGGGGATGTCGACGACGTTGAGTTCAGCGGCGGAGACGAAGGAGGAACGAGGTTTGTCTACATTCCGACTGGCAAAGGGCAGCATGAGTGGACGTACAAATACAAAGACAATAAGCCGAATCAAGAGCCCGCTAAGTTTGCCGGAGTGTATTACCTAAATCCGCCTGATGACTTTGGCATGAGCTCCAAGTGCGGTTGGGACCTTAGGGGTTTCCACCGGATCACATGGGAAGCACGAAGTGTGGGAGATAATCTCAAGGTAGAGTTTATCGTTAGCGGCGTAGACTGGATGTGGCATCAGGAAGGAACCATTTGGCAAAAAGTGACGCCTCCATACCCGGATTCGATGCCTCGTATCAGTCTTGGAACTAAGTCAGTAACAAATAACTGGCAAACTTTTCACGCGGTAGTTGATCAGCCACCAGACAGTTTTAAACGTGTAGTTGGGGGGTTTGCATGGACGATGACTTGGGGCTCAAATCACATCGTGTCTGGTGACGGAAAAGCGCGTGTTTTGGAAATCCGCAACGTTCAATACGAGAAGTAAGGCTCGGGCGTAGCGGTTCGCTTAGTACTCCAGCGGTTTATAGTCTTCCAGTGTTGGACCGTCGAAGTCCCACCGGCATAGATGGCACTATTCTCCCGCTTGGAATCATTTGCACAGCTAGATTTGTGGATCACTGCCTTGGGACCATGAGGCCTAGTTTGGAAACGCACGAGCATTTCGTTGAATTGACACGAGCTTAGCCCTAAGGGCCCTGGTCTCATGCCCCGTCATGTAGTCGAAATCGTAGCGGTCGTTGCCTCATTGCCGTAGCGGCGGGAGCTACAACCTTCAACATGTGTTTCGCGTTGCTGCATCGCCTGCCGCAATCCAACTTGTAGGGACTGATTAATCGATTGATCAGCGACCTGCCCCGGAGACTCACTGTGAAGTGAGAATTGACCGGCTGCCGCCATTCGCGATTTACCCACGGATACGTCGCGAACACGCCTGCGCTTGCGGTTCTGACGTAGGTCGCCCTCGGTCTGGGCGCAAGAACCGACGTGCGAAAGCCAATGCTAATTGTGTCAAACCCCATGCTTTTCGGCTTGGACCGAATTTTGATTCGATGAGGAACCCCTTTGGGGGACGGGGTAGCATGAGCGGAAGGAGGAAGACACCATGAACAGTTGCATCGGAGTCGACCTGCATTTACGCAACGCGACGCTGTGTCATCGGGTCAAGGGACGGGAGCGCAGCCTGCGCACGCTGGAGTTGCATTCGGCAGAGTGGCATGCGTACTGGAAGTCCATCCCAACGGGCACGGATGTATTCGTGGAGATGAGCCGCACTACCTGGTGGTTCGCGCGATGGGTCCAGGAGCAGGGTCATCACGCGCACGTCATCGATCCAACCCGCTCGCGCGCCATGGCCGCCGGCCTGCCCAAGACCGACCGCTGCGATGTCCGCTGGCTGGCGGAGATGGGCGCCAAGGGTGTGCTGAACGAGGTGTATGTGATCCAGCCGGAGACAGAACGGCTGCGCGAGTTCGTGCGGCATCGCGCTCTGTGGATGCGGGACCAGACCCGCATCAAGAACCGCATCCACTATCAACTGGCGCGGGAACAGAGGCGCTGTCCACACCGCTCCGTGTTTACGCAGAAGGGGCTGCGTTGGCTGGAGGAACAGGAGCTGTGTCAGCCCTATGCCCGGTCTCTCGAAAACCACCGCATGCACTTCGACTATGTACATCAGGCCGTGGAGCAGACCACCGAACGCCTGCTCAGTACGCGGACCGATCCCCGTGTGCTGGCTTTGCTTCTGTCCATTCCCGGCATCGGAGAACTGACGGCCCGCACCCTGCTGGCCGAGATCGAGACCATTCATCGCTTCGCCGATCCGGAAAAGCTGATCAGCTACGCCGGGCTGGCTCCGCGCGTGCGGCAGAGTTCCGGCATGGGCCGGCGCGGCGCTCTGACCAAGCGCGGCTCGGTATGGCTGCGCACCGCTCTGGTGGAGTCAGCCCAGATCGCCGTCCGTCGTCCCAACCAGTTTCAGAAGATCTTTCGCCGGGTGAGCTTCCGCCGCGGCCGCAACGTCGGCATCATCGCCGCCGCCCACCGTCTGATCGAAGTCATCTGGCATGTGTGGTCTAAGGATGTGTTGTACCTGGAACCTGTGAGTCCCGGAAAAGAATCCGGCATGTATAAGCTACCTGCGGCGACGGGCCTGTGCCTCGCCTGCCTCCTAGAGAGGCCTAATTTTGATTGCCGCGCGCAGGTCCGATAGTTGATTCTTGCGCTCCCTGAAAAAGAGCGCCCATAGATGACTGACCGTTGCAGGCTTCCAAGAGAAGATCAATCCTGGAATGAGAAGTTCCCTTGACTTTCAGGGGTTCCTCATAGATGGCCAGGCACGGCTCGAACCAGCGGATCCTCCGCCATGCCCTCGGATGAATTGGTATGAAATGCGATCTAGAGTCCGTTTTGAAAGCATTCGCGCAGGCTTTGAATAGTCAGTTGATCTCCAGGGAAGTTGCCGTGCTTGAGTGCGGTGGATCGGAAGCCAAGCGGAGCCGTCGTGTTATCCGTGGGCGAAAGAACGCGTGCGAAGGCAGGATCGCCAGGCGAGCTAGGAAACTCAGTACGTACGAAACCCACGTTGGGATAGTCTGCAGGCGAAAAGGTGGCAGCGTTCTTGTAGAAACGGTCCATGCCGAGGATGGGCATATCGAACCCGTCCATCCGGTGTACTCCGTCCCCGCCTTGCCCTTCGAAATACTCGCAAATGCCCGACACGAGGTACAGCAGCGAACGCGGGTAGACATTCCCGAGGATAGATGGGTCTGCCGGTCCGACGTCCTTGGTCAGCAGATGGTCCTGCTGTTCGACTTCGTCCTTCATCAGGAACATGCGAATGCCTCTGATCCTACTGCGGACATACTGTTGCGCAAAGAAATCGTCGGTGTTGGCAGGTGCCAGAAGGACGATGTCGAACCTCGTAGTCGTATCGCCCTGCATAGTGAGCGCCTGGTCGACATGTTGAAGGAAGTTACCGATATAGACGCCGCCCGTACTATGTCCAACCAGAGTGATTGTTGTCGCGGGTTTGTTCTTAATGAGCAGACATATCTCCTCGACCACGGCGGTGCCTCCGAATCTTGAACTGTCCGGTCCAAAGGCGTCTTCCGTTTCCTTCTTCATTTCTTCCCAAATGGCACTGCCAAAGTTGGCGAGATACAGCGCGCGCAGGATTTCCTCAACGATAGTGCAGGGTAAGCCGTGGTCGCGGCCCAGGGCAAAGCGCTTGATGGTGTTGAGAATAACTGGAACTGCGGCTTTTGCGATGGAAAGCGCCGCTTGCAGCGCTCCGCCCACGCTGAAGGGAAATGACTCAAGGGCTGGTTCGGAAAGACTTGCGGCGGGGCTAGCCTGTAGAAATGCTCCGCGGACTGAACCGACGATTTCGGGTGACAGCAGCGTGCGCGGTGAAAGCACCATAGAGTTTCGGGCGACGCCCTGGGCGAGTGCAGCGTTGACATCCTGCGAGGATCGAGCAATGGCAACGGCCTCATTCTGCACGAGAGGATCCGATTGCACAGCATGAATAAAGGCGTCTATGTCCTCACTCGTGATCACTAACGGAGGAGCAGCCACGGTCTCGGTGGCAGGCGTGAGAGCGGCCACCGATGGTGCAGGTGTCAGCTTCGAACTAATGATGTCCATCGCATGGCTCAGGACGCGGCCAAAAATCGTTTCGGCAAATATGAGCGGCAAATGATGGGCCAGCGCCTCGCCGAATCCGGATTCCCAGATAAAGAAAAGGGGAAATGCGCAGTCTTCGTAAGCGCGGAATTCGTTAGCCGCACTCTGTTGCCCAGACGCCTTGTCGACCAAGCCTCCGTGGAAAAACAAGGCAAGCCGGTTGGTCGCGGTTTGCCCCTTAAAAGCTGCGAAGGTGGCTGCGACATCCTTACGGGTCATGCTGTCGTACAGTCCGTCTCGCAAATAGAGGGCGTTGATGGGTGGTGGGGCGCTGGCTGGACTTTGGACAGCGAACGCTTCAAGATTTAGGGCGGGATTGCTTCCAGGTAGGATCCGCATGCGATGGCTCCACGGTGACGGCTAAACGGCTCTGGTAGTTGAGTAGGCGAGCTTTATTGAAGCTCCTTGCGAAGTGCTGGTGGCAGCGAATCAAAGACCGCCGACATCTGCGTGCCAAGGTTGATTACTGCGGTACTGCGTCCTTGAAAGCTAAGCACCTTCGTGCCGATTGACCCGCGATGGATGCCGACCACGCGCCACGCATCGTCAAGCACAGGCGATCCAGAGGAGCCGCCCAGAGTTGACGTGAAGTAACGCAACTCGGGCGGGTCGGCCGCGGTGGCCAGATTATTGCGGATCGCAATCTTTTTAGGCTGTCCCACGGGGTGCTGGATGATATTGAGTGGAACCACGTCTGCGGAACCCATTTGGAGGGGCGACCAGCTCACGGACAGACCCGTGCGGTCCGCTGGCCGCTTCAGTCGGACGACGGCATAGTCGAGATTTCCGTCCGCAGTGATCAGGTCGTCGATACCTAGGAGAGCGCTTCCACTGTTCACAGAATCCACGTCGAACTGTACGGTTGTGTGCAGCGCCTGACTGAGGAAGTCGGCCGCGGTTGCAGGCTGCTCGTTGTCGTTGCGAGCATTGAACACGTGATGGTTGGTAATCAGGAGCGACTGAGTCAACAGCCAGCCGGTACCCCAATACTGTTTTCCATTGTCGGACCGCGTCACCTGCAGGCGCGCCACGGAGCGGGCCGCGGCCAAACCCGCCTGCAGGTATCCGACTGGCAACATGTCATCTTGAGCCAATATTGCTTCTCGCTCGAATGCGGTCGTCAAAGCTTTTTTGATCGACGCCTTTGCACCGGCCGATTCTCCAGGACTTCCCTGCAGCCGGCTAAGCAGGTCTTCAAAGTAGTTTTGCTCTGGATAGCCCGCAACGAGCGGCCGGCTGTTCTGGAGCCAGAGAAGCAACGGGGGAACCCCGTCGAGGGGAATGGTTCCGTTCAAGAAGTTCAGGTCGACCCGCAGTTGAAGGTCGGGAGCAGCCATCAACGCTATCCTTGCGCTGAGAGCGGTCATCCGGAAGAAGAGCAGGCGTCGCTTTTGTGGCTCCCACAGTTCGGCCTGGATCGCGTTCTCGATCAGTTTTTCCAGCTCATCGTAAGAGAGCAGTTCGTTCATGCCAGCCTCGCCGCTTTGTTGGGATCGAGGGATTGTTCCAGGATCTCCGAGATGGTCGAGCATGCCTGCAGATCCTCGGGGCTCCGCTGCAGGAGCGCGGTGAAGAACTCGTTGGCGCGGTTCTGCTTTGCCATGTCGTTGGCCTCGATGAACCAGGCAGCATCCGGCGGCAGGATATTGAAGACCGACTCCAGCTTGAACACCCGCAGCCCTTTCAGTAGCAGCGGCACGCACTGGCCACCGCAGAGGCGAAAGAGTCCCTGCAACTGGAGACGGACCGCGGCAAAGTCGCTGTCGCCACACGCTTTCACAATGTCCTCCAACTCCTCCACCGGCGGCGGCAAGAGTGGGATTCTCAGGCGCAGACGTGACCGCTCGGCGCAGATTTGCAGCGCAAGCACTGCGATCCCGATGCGCATCGCAAGCTGCTGCGCCTGCTTCAGTTCCACATCTGCCATCGCATAGTCGTTTTTGCGTTCGAGCAGTTCGCCGCGCAGCCGGTGAAGCTCGACCAGGCGATCGATTCGATTGACTGCCTGCGCGGACTCGATTCCCGCAGCGAGTTGTTCGTCTGCCTTGTCGAAATTCCCGCTACGCAGCAGGCATATCGCCAGGATTGCGTAGAGTGCGCTGCCTGGCGTCCGGTCTTGGCGCTCGTTCAAGAGTTGCAAGGGCGCTTTGTAGTCGCCGAACTGGATTGCCTGACGCGCCCTGGCTTCCACAAAGGTCTCCCACTGCACGAGGTTCGCCGACGCCCGGATCTCAGCGGGCGGCTCGCGTTTTGTCAACTCGTACACCAGCAATTGCGAAGCTGGAGGCAACTCGTCGACCGAACTGAGCAGCGACTCGGCTGCCTCGCTGATCTCCATGTCGCGGATTTGTTGCTCATCCATTCCAAGCTGCAGTGCGTGGTAAACCTTTTCGATGGCTGCCGTGGATCCGGGCAGGTTTTTGTAAAACTCAAAGGCGCGTTCGTGGATGTCATGCACCTGGGCCGGTCTTTCCGCGTCCAGCATTTTCAGCATCACTCTGCGCACGTCTTGCTGGTGGCGCAAGGCGCCGTCGGGCTCGATGGTGACCAGGTCGACCTGCTTCTCGAGTTCTTCGAAGAGTTCCTGCGCACGGCGGTACTCAATCGGGCCCAAGCCGCAGGGGACGGCCAGTACTTCCCGAATGATATCGGGGGTGATGCGGCGGACTACCAGGCCCGGATGCGCCAGCTTCTGGAGGTCCTGGAAGGGAATGCGCTCGAGAATTCGTTGGTAAAGCTGTCCTTGGATGACATGTTCGGACGCGGCGAAGATGTAGTAGGAGGACGTCTTGAGGCCTTGGATCCCACCCTGGCTGGCCGGGTCGACCTTGGCGACGTGCGCCGCCAGCTTCAGATTCAGCGGATTCCCGCCAACCTGTTTGTAGAGCGCACGCGCTGCGTCCAAGTTTGGAATCTCGCGGTCGCGCAGAAACGCAATCGCGGATTCCTCATCGAACTCCTTCAGCACTATCGCCTCCGGTTGCGCCACGTACTGTGAGAGTTCCGGTACCGGAGCCCGGCCCGCCAAAACGATGCGCACCCGCGGGAACGCATCCTGTAGGGAGCGGAGAAAGCCCCACAACGTCTGTGCCATCTCCACACCGCGCTTCTGTACCTCTTCAAACGTGTCAAGCACGATAAGAAAAGGAAGCGTCTGGGCGACGCCCATCATCTTTTCAATTCCGGTGCTCTCCATGGCCCGCATCAATTCATCAGCCAAGAGCTGTGCGAGCTGCTGTGCATTATCCAGGCGGATGTACTCGCTCGACTCCGAATCGGTCAACGAGAATGAGCGGTTCACCTCCGCGGAGGTGTAGCTCGCGGCATTCTCCAGGACGGAGCGGTTGTGAGCCTCGAGGCGCAAGCCGCTCCAGTCGCTGCTGGGATACTGTGCACTGAGTTGCTCGGTTGCTTCATCGATCAGTGTCGACAGCACCGACACATTCAGTCTTGGGTTGTCGAAATCCAGGTAGATCCACGGGAACGGCACCTCGCCGCGCACGTGCTGGCGAATGAACTCAGCCATGAGCGTCGATTTGCCCACACCTCCGATCCCGGAGAGCATCATCGGCTTTTGCCGCGTGGCGGAGCGCATGAGGAACCGCGACAGCGATTCGATGCGGCTCTGCGGCTCCAACACGCCAACAAACCCGCGGAGCATCTCCAGCTCCTTCTGTCTGCCCATAAATCCCCGGGTCAGCCGCTCCATGGGATACAACAAACGCCGGATGGCGAGCCGTTTCTCGATCGCCACCTGCCGTGGAATTCTGGGAGCATATGGCCGGAGCCACGTTGCCGCTTGCAAGGCCGCCTCCAGGCACTGGACATCGTCGCTTTCGGAGGCGGAGAAGTCTTCCTCTAGAAACTCGTCGAACACTTCCTGCTTCGTGTCGGTCGTTTGCGCCATGTTCCAGCTGCGTGCTGCCCGCATACTCTCCAGGCTGGACAGCCGGTTCAGGCCCTCCATACGCGACTCCGGCTTTAGCGTGTACCATTGGCGATCGCCGGCAATCCGCGGCAGCCACGCGAGGTCGTTCCTCAAAGCCGCCTGTACATCGCCTTCTTCAACCGTCCTGCCCCCCGCAACCAGTCCCTCCAGGCTGAACCGCAAAAGTACAGCACACGCGGTCAACAACTCGCCGCGCAGGATCGTGTCCACGGTGTCGTGGAGCTCTTCCTGCAGCAGCTTCTGCAACCACTGGGACGCCTCTTGCAGCGACAGTTGAGCTCCTTCGTAGAGAAAACCTAACTGAAGCCCGTCTGCAAACGTCAAATGCATCGTCTGAGCTACTCCCGCTCCGTGGTCGGCGTATTGAACCTCCCTCACCGGCCGCAAACACGTGTCGCGGCATTCCATTACAAATGGTTCGTAGCGGTAGCCTGACTGAAGCCCGTCTGCAAACGTCAAGAGGATCGTCTGCGGCACTCCTGCTCCGTGATCCGCATGTTGAACACTCTTCACCGGTTGCAAACACACATCGCTACATTCCATTGCGAATTCCCTTTGCGGTTGCCCGCACCCGCTGGTTGATCGCAACGATCCACGGTTGTGTCGCCGGAATGTTTGTCAGCACCGCCAGCGACCTGGTCTCTAACTCACTGTCTGTCGGCATCCTGTCGCAATCGGCATACACAACGCGCAGACACTCCTTCAATGCCTTCAGTGCGTCCGAGTCCGGAAGCCGGTCCGGTCGGTCATACGCGACCTTGGCATCGTCTACTCGCGAGAGCGGCTTATCGTAATCGATCAGGACCATACGCAGATGCTGGCGATGACTCTCGTTCCCAATCTTGTCGGCTAGACCCTGAATCAGATCCCGCGCGCTGTTCTTTTCTGGCAGCCGCCAGAATCCGTCCAGAAGCAGCCACCATTGCGTGTTGGAGTCGCGCGCGCAGCGCAGTATCCAGCACAGCAGCAGCGGAATATTGTGTACCGTCGGGTCCGGTAGCGGGCTGTCCGAGACTGCATTTGGTTTGCCCATCTCGCCCACTATCAACTGCGACAGCAAGAGCGCATCGATTCCGATTTCGGAGCCATCCTCAAGCTTGACCCGAATAACCCGGAACGAGCGGCCTCTCTTGTCGCTGACATATTCGATCAGTTCGTGGGTATAACTCCTCCCTGTCTTCTCAGTCTTCGGATCGCCTTCGATGCGTAGAATGCCTCTCCCCCCTACACTCGAAAAGTCGACCAGTGTCTGCCTTAGCTGCGACCTGTCAAAGAATGGAATCTCGAACTCGACCCAATGCGTGTACCAGATTTCGTTCAGGATGTTGATCCGCCTCACAATCCGGTCGATGATTTTGTCGATATTGAGTACGGTTCCCACCCCGCCCTGACCCATGTCGCGCTTCACCGCGCCCAGAAGAATCAGCAGCCAGCACGGAGTATCCAACCACTCCCGCCGCATGCACACCTGGATCGCAGCACCCGATACCTGCTCGTGGCTGGCCGCGGGCCCCGCTCCTTCGCTCAGTTTGACCATAAACTCGGGACTGGCGAATACAGCCTGGAAGTATGGACTTCCGCCGTTACGAGCAAGAACCTCAACTAGGACGGCCTTGATGTCACCGAACTCCTCGGGCGTCAGCATGACATTCAGATCTCCGGAATGCGTTGTGCGCGAAAACGAATCTGTTCAAACTCCGTCAACTTTGTCGGCATGGTCTCTTCGGATATGGCCAGCGGATCGGCCCTGGAGAGTTCTCCAAACGAGAGCCCCGCGGCCCTTTCGATCCAACTGAGCGATCTCTGCCACGTATCGTATCCGCCGAAAACAAACTCCGAGAGCTGTTCCTCCTGCGACGTGGAGTATCCAGTGACCGTCAACTCGTCCGTCTCATCGTGCAGAAATGCGATGACTTTGAAAAATTCGAGCGGGATCTTCACACGGAACATCACTGGGTCGCTCTGCCGCAGGATCGGCCCGGTGATGACCGAGATCTTCATTTTGTCCTGGCGGGCGTTCTGCAGGGCGTAATCCTCCAGCCCCAGCCAGATCGGCGCGTTGAAACTCTGCATCTGTGGCGTCACGTTGGTCACATGCATTGAATCCGAGTTTCCTTTGGCGGCCTGCTGCTGATTCCCCCACACCGGATCCTCCCGCCGCGTCATGTGCCCGCGGCTAAACTTTGGAGCGCTGCCATAGCACTCGTGCACAATCTGCAGCTCCTTCGGAATTCGGGGGTCGGTTCTCCAGGCTGTTCGTACCGCTTTGCGCGAGAACTTCCCGTCGATGTTCACCGCGCTGAAGAAGCACATCCGCCTCTCCCGGTTCATCACCACGGAGAAGTGCTCATAGCGCAACACGCTCTCTTTCTTCCCCTCTACCGTAAAGTCGACAACCTCGTCAGCATCGCGGCGAACCTCCGGCAACGCAACCGGGTTCTCTTCACCCAGAAAACGCTCCTGAAATCCCTGCCGGCCAGCATAATCCTCCGCCACCCCCTCGCTCACGATCGCGTCCGGTGCATCCTGCGGCTGGATGGCATGCTGTTGCTGGCCAAGCTGCGGCATCCCGATCTGGAACGTGAGCTGCAGCGGAATCGTGTAGGTCACCGTAGTCGTTGGGGCAGGCCCCGGCGTCACTGCAGGGTCCTGCGGCGGCTCCGGCTGGACTCCGCGCGACCCGGTAAGCGGCCTGCCTTTAAGCACCCGGCTCAGCCGTTCCGCGATGGTGCCGGCGGGGACCGCGTAATTGGCCTCTAGGAAGCGGCCGGCGAAGTGAAGGCCAACCGCTGACCCATTGGAAAGGTCTACTACCACTGAACCCGAATTGCCGCCCAGGGTACTGCAGTCGTGCTCGATCGTGTTTGTCTTATGCCCCGTGATCTGGCCTGGCGCCAGGCGCTTCCTGTCGTAGACATAGCCAAAGATCTCTTCCATCAGCTTCTGATCGGGGATGCGGCTGTCGCGTGCCGGATACCCGATGACGGCGACAAACTGGTCCTCCCTGACCGCCACCTCCGCAAGCGGGATCTCCGACGCCAGCGTTGCGTCGCCGTCTATGCGCAGGAAAGCAAGGTCGGGACCGGGCTCATTTTCGATGTGGAGCACGCCCGACAGTCGGAAGGGCAACCTCCGATCGCTGCCTGCCTCTTGCAGAAAATCGATTGCCGCAATCATCGTCTTCCCTGCCGTTCCCTGGCGGAATACAAATTTCTCGCCGGACCGGGCTGCAAACACCTCGGCTACATGGCGGTTGGTAACGATCACATCC
>Ga0207100_1178_pt1 | contig 13865 bp, 9 predicted proteins | sample Alteio_BWMinHeat_82_FD_153520 | JGI IMG/M metagenome (GOLD analysis project Ga0207100, IMG submission 153520) | Enriched cells from forest soil in Barre Woods Harvard Forest LTER site, Petersham, Massachusetts, United States -... | ecosystem: Environmental > Terrestrial > Soil > Temperate forest >...
GATCGACATTATTGTCGCGAATGCCGGAATCGCAAAGCTGGCGCTCTTTGGCACAGTGGACGAGAAGTTTTTTGATCTTCACTTCGATGCAAACGTGAAGGGACTGTTCTTCTCCATACAGAAGGGGCTGCCTTTGATGAAGGATGGAGGGTCGGTCATCCTGACTGGATCCATTGCCGACATCAAGGGTTTTCCCGCGATGAGTGTCTACAGCGCCACAAAGGCTGCGGTCCGTTCGTTTGCACGAACCTGGATAAATGATTTGCGGGATCGGCGTATCCGTGTGAACGTGCTCAGCCCGGGTCACATCGACACTCCGATTCTGGAAGACCTTCAGCAGGGCGATGCTCTCGTAAAGATGAAGAAAGAGATGGAGAACAGTGTTCCGCTCGGCAGGTTGGGAGACCCGGACGAGATCGCGAAAGCAGTCTCATTCCTCGCGTCCGACGAGGCCAGCTATGTCTCGGGTGCAGAGCTCTACGTCGATGGTGGAGTGGCCCAGATCTAAGCCTGCTACATCCGATGTCGTTGGCGCCGCATTGAACTGTTGAATGCGGGCCGGCAGACCGACGAGCGACGAGAGGAGGACTAAGGATGAAAATCCTGCGGCCGGGAATTGTAGGTGGTTTATCTGTGGCCGCGATGCTAACGGCAGCGCTGATTGAGATTTTCTTCTTTGCATGGAGAGCGGCTGGGCTGCCGTTCGTGCCCTTCGATACGTTTGACTGGCAGACGCGGGTACTTCCGGGACGCATTATTGCATTCGGCATCGGGAGCATAGTCACCGTGATTCGGGCGCTGGAGCTGGGTCCGACCTCTACGACGGCGAAAACAGCAGAACAGGCGATGGCGATAGCCGAGATGTTCATAGCCGGGCTTGTCGGCGGCTTCGTCGTCTTCTTGATTCTTCGAACTGCGCGCAGACTACATGGCTTTGTCGTAGGACTGACACTCGGAGTTGTTTTTGGCGTTCCTGCAGTGCTCGTCACCTTGCACGGGAGTGAGACCACCAGCGTCGGGCCGGGCACGGGCGCCGTCTGGGTACTGGGGGCGTTTCTCGTTTGGGGCGCAGTTCTGGGCCAGGCGGAGCAACGGCTCATTGGTATCGAGAAGACGACTGGTGCAGCCGCCGACGCAGCGATAAGACGCATTGATCGTCGTCGGTTTCTCGTGCAGCTCGGCGGCACAGCGGCCGTGGTCACTGTGGCCGGAGCGGTAGTGGGGGAGTTAGGCGAAGCACGGCGGCGGGAAGCGGCAATGATGTCCAACGGCGAGCCGATGCGGTGGTCAGCGACACATCCGCTGCCCAACGCGAATGCGACCGTGCAACCGGCGCCAGGTACCCGGCCCGAATTTACTCCTCTGGAACGACATTACCGCATTGATATCAACACCATTCCACCGAAGATTGACGAGCGGCGGTGGCGGCTGAAGGTTTCAGGACTGGTAGAGAAACCGCTGGCACTCACGCTGGAGGAATTGCAGAGCTATGAACCCATGCACCAGTTCATCACGCTGTCATGCATTTCCAACCCGGTCGCTGGCGACCTTATCGGAACCCAACGCTGGACAGGAGTCAGCCTCCAGAGATTGCTGCCGGACTTGCGGCTCAAGCCGGGTGCGACCCACTTGAAGGTGCGCTCGGCAGATCAGTTCTATGAAGTGGTTTCCGTAGACGCGATCAAGGGCGATCCGCGGATCATGCTGACGTATGCCTGGGACGGCGTACCGCTGTCGCGGGAGCACGGTTCTCCGCTCAGAATTTGTATCCCAGACACACATGGTATGAAGCAGCCCAAATGGATCGAATGCATCGAGGCCATCGATCATTGGGAACCGGGCTACTGGGTGGAGCGCGGCTGGAGCAAGGTGGCACAAATGCATGCGACCTCGGTGATCGACACGGTCGCGGTCGATATGACCATGATCGGCGGCGATCACCACAAGCTGGTACCGATTGGTGGGATTGCGCACGCGGGAGCGCGAGGAATATCGAAAGTTGAAGTGAAGGTGGACGGCGGTCCATGGGAGCGAGCGGAGCTACGCACTCCGCTCTCGCAATTGACCTGGGTCATCTGGCGATACGATTGGCCCTATCAGTCAGGCAAGCACACCTTTACCGTGCGGTGCTATGAAGGAAACGGAACGTCGCAAATCGCTACTCCCAGCCCGCCGGAACCGAACGGGGCCACCGGTCTGGATATCAAGTCAACGATGTTGTGATAACGCGCGTCCCATCGCGGAGCACTCGCGAGAATTCAAAATGGACCACATAACGCACCATTATCACGAACCGGTTGCTTCGCACGTTGTCCATAATGTGTCGGGAGCCCGCGCAAGTCATTACCATCACGCGGGACACTCCGTCGCCATGTTTCGCGACAAGTTTTGGCTGAGCTTCGCTCTCACGATTCCCGTCGTCTTGTGGTCGAGCGACGTCCAACATTGGCTTGGATACACAGCACCCTCCTTCCCGGGATCGAACTGGATTCCTCCGATCCTCGGAACGGTCATCTTCTTCTATGGCGGCCTGGTTTTCATCCGTGGAGCCCGGAATGAGCTTGCCGACCGCAAGCCCGGCATGATGACTCTCATCAGCTTGGGAATCACCGTTGCCTTCTTGACGTCGCTTGCGGGAACATTCGGCCTCCTCAAGATTGAGGTCTGGTGGGAAGTGGCGACTCTAATCACGATCATGCTTCTTGGACATTGGCTCCAAATGAGAGCAATCTCCCAGGCCCAAGGAGCACTCAATGCCCTTGCTGCGCTGCTTCCGGACATGGCTGAACGAATAAGCGGTGCAGAAATTGAAACCGTCCCGCTCTCCGCGTTGCGCGTGGGCGACGTTGTTTTGGTGAGACCCGGAACCCGGGTTGCGGCGGATGGGACCGTGGTCGAGGGTGCTGCCGATGTCGACGAGTCGGTGATCACGGGCGAGTCTCGAACTGTAGCTAAGGAGCCTGGTGCTGCCGTCATCGCGGGCACAGTCGCGAGTGGCGGGAGCCTTCGAGTTCGCGTTACGGCCGTCGGTGAGCAGACGGCTCTGTCCGGCATTATGCGTCTCGTTGCCGCTGCGCAAGCCTCCGGGTCTCGCACGCAGGACCTTGCCGATCGTGCTGCAGCGATCCTTTTCTATGTGGCCGTCGCGTCTGGAGCGATCACTCTCGCCTACTGGTGGCTTTCAGGGGACAAAGAGCACGCCCTGATCAGGACGGCGACGGTTCTCATCATTGCCTGCCCGCATGCCCTGGGACTGGCGATTCCGCTGGTGATCGCGATCTCGACATCGCTCGGCGCCCAGAACGGTCTTCTCGTCAAGGACAGACTCGCGCTTGAGCGCGCTCGCAATTTGGACATGGTGATTTTCGATAAGACCGGAACGCTCACACGTGGATCTCCTATAGTGTCTGGGGTCGCGGCTGTGCCTGGCGGCAATGAGAATGATTTGCTCGCGCGCGCCGCGGCCGTCGAAGCCAACTCCGAACACCCGCTCGCCAAGGCCATCGTGGCCGAAGCTAAACGTCGAAGCCTGCCCAACTCAGATGCCGCTGACTTCCAAGCGCTGCCTGGTCGCGGAGCACAGGCGCGAGTAAACGGCAAAAGCATCGTGGTCGGCGGACCGCGTCTGCTGACCGAGGCTAAGGCAGCAATCCCGCCAGGGCTTGAAGACGTGACGGCCAACTGGGCGGCCAAGGGCAAGACCGTTACGTTTGTGATTGAGGAAGGGCGCTTGCTCGGGGCTCTCGCTGTCGAGGATGAGATTCGGCCCGAGTCCAAGGAAGCGGTTTATGAGCTTCATCAGCTTGGTCTCCGGGTGGCAATGATCACGGGAGACTCCAAAAAGGTGGCCGATTCCGTGGCTCACGACATCGGGATAGACGAAGTCACAGCCGAGGTCCTTCCTGCTGACAAGGCATCTGCAGTGAGTCGATTTCAGGAGGACGGTGCGAGGGTCGCCATGGTTGGGGACGGCGTGAATGATGCCCCCGCGTTGGCTACCGCAGATGTGGGAATTGCAATTGGAGCGGGGACCGATGTGGCGATTGAGTCGGCTGGCATTGTCCTAGTGCGCAGCGACCCGCGCGACGTCGTGGGAGCGATCGAGTTATCCCGAGCGACCTATCGAAAGATGATTCAAAATCTCGTTTGGGCGACTGCGTACAACATCGTTGCCATCCCGGTCGCTGCAGGACTGTTGGTCCGCTGGGGCCTGGATCTGCCCATGAGTGTGGGAGCAGTGGCCATGAGCTTGTCCACCATTATTGTGGCCGTGAATGCGCAGTTGCTCCGCCGATTGAAATTGCAGCGCGCGGCCATTTAGTGGCATGTATCTCTTCGCACGATTGGCGTGGACGCAGGAGAAGTGCCGCTCCACACTGCGGTAGCCATGGAACTAGAACGCGTGTGTCGGAATACCAGAGGCATTTCCGGCATATGCCGACATGCACAGCAGCAGATTGAGGATTACCGTAATCACTTGCGCCCCTCGGTGCTGGGAAACACCCTTGTAAGACTTGCATCGTCACGCGGTCAAGAACCTCGACCAGGCCGATGCCCTCCTCTTTGGCCGGGTGACTTACGAAATGATGGAGGCAGCGTGGCGGCCGTTGGTGCGGTCGGGAGCGACGCCTGATTGGATGGAACACTTCGCCCGGACGATCGACGCGGCAAAGAAGTACGTCACGTCGTGTCGAGCACGCTGGACCGGGTCGATTGGAAGGCGGAGCTCGTGCGCGGGGATCTAGGGAAGGCCGTTCAGCAGCTCAAGCGGGAGTCGGGTAAGGGACTGTTCGTGGGAGGCCTGAGGCTCCCGCTGGCGTTGGCGGAGCTGGGATTGATCGATGAGTACGAGTTCGTGGTGCACCCCAGGCTAGCGGGCCACGGGCCGACGTTGTTCGCGGGGCTGTCGAAGCATGTCGACTTGAGGCTCGTGAGCCGGCTGGAGTTCGGCTCGGGGGCGGTGGCGATGCGGTATCAGCCGAGAAGATAGCCATTGGGCTTGAAGGGTAAAGAGATGAATTCTGCATTATCCTCCCGAATCGTTCGGGTCCCGAAGCGGCAGATGACGCAGAACAGGTGAGGCTTTCTATTGATCGGCTGAAGCCGTTCGGAGAAACTAGCAAGGTGACAGCCAGTATCGGCGTGGCAACTTCATGCGCGAAACTGACTGATGCAAAAGCCTTAATTGCAGGGGCAGATGATGCGATGTACGCATCAATGTGGACCACGAAAAATTGCGCGACCACTTGGCCCCGTCAGAGACCGCACGCATCCGCGCAGATCTTGCGAAGTTGAACTCCCGTATGGGTTCGTTGCAGGCGCAACTTGCAGATCAAGATAAACGGAGTACGGACGAAAAGCAGCAAAGGCAAGAAATAGTGGAACGGCTTGTCAAATTCTTACAGCAAGGGCGGGAAATTAGAGACAAAGTCGAATACAACAACTTCTCAATTCAAGAGGTAACGAACTGGGAAACAGCATGTAGCACAATGTCTAGCGGAAAACGTCGGTGAGCCATTCGCTGCCCGTTTCGGCACTCCAAGTCATCAATGCTCGTTCTACCATCTCAGTTTTAGCTCTGCGCCACGCTCGCCAATACGCGAAGGTTGCCTGAACCACCCGCAGAGCAAACAAGATCACGAGTCGTGTAGAAGGTTTATGGAATGGGAATTCCAGTCGGCCTCTACTGGCCCAAGCCTTTCATTGCAATCTTCACTCCTGCGTTGGCACCCTTTTCATTTCCTGCCGCAAACATTAGAACAAAGAGCAGCCCCTTGGAGTTGTAGAGGAATGACAAGAAGAGCCCCTGACCATTGGCGGTCGGCCTAAGGCAGATTGCAGAAGATACGGTTTCGTGATCGCCCGTTTAGCTCGCCCAGAGCGAGACACATCGACACGGAGTCTGGCGACCCCGATCCACCCGCAAGAGGGCTATTTCTGCCTCTGGGGAAGAAATGGAGGTCTACCTTGACACGATCCGAATATTCAACACTCACAACAACTTAAGCCCACGACTGGGACTGCCTAAGTATCTGGAAATACGTGGAAGCCGAATTTTCAACGGTACGGAGAACGGTACGGAACTGAAATGTTCGAGGCCGCAGTTTGCTACTTCTATCTGCCCTATTCGTGCTCACCGATTTTAACTTGCTTCTTTTGCATTAACGCGCTCTCAATCGCACGATGGGTGTCGGTCACTGCTACCGATCACATTATGTTTCAATCCGTAAGTGCAAGCAGGAACGCTCAGTGCCACGAATCGTACTTCTACCTGGCTGCCGCGCCCGACAGTTCCTTTACGTGTTGAGCGATGTCCTCCGGCCCGAAGATCTGCCGAATCTCGGTCTCACCCTCCCATCCCGGCCAGTGTTTCTTGTGAAGTTCCATGAAGCGTACCGCTCCTTTGATCGCATCCTCCTTCGACTTCAGCTCAAACTCTGCATAGCCGCCGATAACCTCCTTTGCCTCGCTGAAAGGCCCGTCGGTCACCTTGATTTGCCCGCTGGAAAGCCGGACGCGGGTGCTCTGCGCGGTGGGTGCAAGTCCACCACTCCCGCGAATGGTTCCGGCTTTGACCGCCTCTTCGCTGAGTATCGCCATGGCGTCCGTGAACTCCTTGGGCGGTGGGCCCGATTTCTCGGCGTGTTTGACCAACATCATGAATCGCATCGTAATCTCCTTGAATAGTTATTGACTTGAAAGCTGGGCTTCTGACGGTCTCGACCGATGAAACCTGACTCCATTGATACGTCGAACGACTGATCGCAAAATCGACAGTCGCAGAAAGATTCTTTTGACTACGCGCATCCCCCTCTCGCGGCCGGTACGGGCTTTACGAGCGGGCCGTTGCAAGGTTACGATTTTAAAGATGTAGGCGCGTAGCTCAGTTGGTTAGAGCTCTACCTTGCCATCAGGCGTCCCGAGCAGATAGTCTTTACATCATCCATTCGCCGCCGCACGATCGCTCGCTCAATAGCAAGTTTGCTGCTCAGCCAGTTCACGTCTTGTCAGAGAGCAAGACACTCACTGATGCGCAGACCAAAACAAACACAAACCAACGCAATCGTGTGAATGGGTTCTTCAAGATAGTCGACGAACATCCTGAATTCATCTACCGTCAGGCTGCGCGGCTGGCGCTCGCGCTTGCTGCCGCCGCTCTCGGTTTCTAGCCTGAAGCCCTGTGCGGTCGCAAGCATCTCGTAAGTAGAGGATTGGGATTGTAGTGATCATCGAATGGCTGTAGGGTTGCCAGAAACGTTCTGGCGCTTCCAAACTATGTAGGCCTCTTTCGTCGCCTCATTTGGTGGGTATATCCCAGTCAAGGGAGCACCTTCTTCAATGCGTTTAAAAATGAATGCCTCCAAGCCTTCCTGTTCGGCAGCGTCTACCGCAATTTCTTCCGCCAAATGGTGAGGGATCACCACGACGCCGTCTATGTCGCCAACGATGACGTCGTTGGGGAAGACTGCTACACCGCCACAGCCAATGGGCAGATTCATGTCCACCGAATGATGCTTGATCAGATTGGTTGGTGCACTTGCGCCTGCACAGAACACAGGCATACCGCAGCTGGCAATCACCCCACTGTCACGAACTGGCCCATCCGATACCATGCCGGCAACGCCGCGCATCTTCAACCGTGTTGCCAAGATGGAGCCAAACGACGCCGCGGTCTTGTCTCCGCGGCAATCCTGCACGAGAACATAGCCTGGAGGCACGGTTTCGACGCCCTTCCGTTGCGGATTCTCAGGGTCCAGGAAAATTTCTAGGACATCGATATCCTCACGAGCCGGGATATTGCGGAGAGTGAAGGCGGGCCCGACCAGGTTGCCATTTTCAAGGGCGCCAAGAGAAGCGACTCCCTGCATGAACACATTGCGAAAACCGCGCCGGAACAGTTGAGTGGTAAGTGTCGCTGTGCTCACATGCTTCAATAGATTGCGCGTTTTGTCACTGAGTTGGGTCACTTTGCACTCCTTGGATAATTACGATACGTCTAATGAATTTCAGGGTCGGTAAAGCTTGTGTTTCGCGCTTCCAGAGGCTCCTGTAAGAAGTCGAAATCGCAGCCCGTGTCAGCTTGCATTACATGAAGTTGGTTGAGCATTCCGTACCCGCGTGCAAACTTTGCCTTGGGTGGGATCCATGCGGCGTTCCGCCGCGCCATCTCTTCGCCCGAGATCAGAAGGTTCAGTTTGCGTGCTGGCACATCCAGTTGAATAAGATCGCCATCCCGCACCATGGCCAGCGGACCACCAACAAACGATTCGGGCGTCACATGCAGAACGCAGGCTCCATAGCTTGTACCGCTCATCCGCGCATCCGAGACTCGAACCATATCGCGGATCCCAGCCTTCAACAGCTTCTCAGGAATCGGAAGTTGCCCCCATTCAGGCATTCCTGGGGCTCCAACTGGCCCGGCCCTCTGCAGAACGAGCACGGAATTGGCGGTCACATCCAACGACGGGTCGTCAATCCGTGCAGCCATATCGTTGTAGTCCAAAAATACGATGGCAGGCCCGGTGTGCCGCAGAAGGCGAGGCTCCATTGCAGGGGGTTTGACTACGGCTCCTCCGGGCGCAAGGTTTCCATGCAACACTGCGAGTCCGTCCCTCTCAATGAGCGGATGAGAACGGCCCCGGATGACATTGTCGTTGTAGTTCTTCGCTCCCCGGATATTTTCTCCCAGAGTTAACCCATTCACGGTCATTTGCGTTCCATCTATTAATTCAGCCAGTTCAGCAAGCATGGCAGGGAGTCCGCCAGCATAAAAGAAATCCTCCATGAGGAATTCGCCGGCTGGGCGAATGTTTGCTAAAACGGGTGTGTGCCGTGCAAGTTCATCGAACCGATTAAGCTTGAGATCGATTCCTGCGCGACGCGCCACTGCGATTAAATGAACTATAGCGTTAGTCGAGCCCCCAAGCGCCAGCACGGTCGTGATCGCGTTATCAAATGACTTCGCCGTGATCAGGTCGGAAGGCTTCATGTCTTCCCAAACCATCTCAACGATCCGTCTGCCCGTGAGCGATGCATGTTGCGCATGGCGTGAATCAACGGCAGGAATCGAGGAGAAGCCCGGCAGAGTCAGCCCCAAGGCTTCGCTTGCGCTCGTCATTGTCGAAGCGGTGCCCATGGTCATGCAGGTCCCCGCCGATCGTGCGATGCCTGTCTCCAAGCCCCTCCACTCGAGTTGGGTTATCTTGCCTGCCTTGAGTTCGGCTGAGTATTTCCACGTATCCGTTCCACTGCCTAACACCACCCCGTTCCAGTTGCCGCGAAGCATTGGACCTGCGGGCACGTAAATGGCGGGGAGGTTCATGCTGAATGCACCCATCAAGAGTGCCGGAGTGGTCTTGTCGCAACCGCCCATAAGCACACAGCCATCAAACGGATAAGAGCGCAACAGCTCTTCGACTTCCATCGCGAGGAAATTTCTGTAGAGCATAGTTGTAGGTTTCTGAAAGTTCTCAGAGAGAGTCATTACCGGCATTTCGACGGGGAATCCACCGGTCTGCCAGATCCCACGCTTAACTTCTTCAGCTCTTTCCTTAAAGTGTGTGTGGCAGGGATTGATTTCGCTCCATGTATTCACAACGGCGATGACTGGCTTGCCCGCGTAGTCCGAAGGCGTGTACCCCATTTGTGCCGTTCGCGATCGATGTCCGAAGGAGCGGAGGTCGTTAACTCCGTACCAGCGATGACTTCGCAATTCCTCGGGAGATTTACGGTTTTTAGAGCGCTCTCGCATTTAGGTATCCGACGATGATGGAGGTAAGCGAATTCCTGGCGGATTTTGCCTCGACACAACGCTCAGGACCGTTCTGCGCTGTCGTCGAGCGCCCTGTTCCGAGGCGTTCGACCTCGAATTGCGTGAATTCTTCCACCACAATTGCACAATGACCGGTTCATCGGACCGATGAGCGAAACGAACCAAGTTTCCTTCGCTCACTGTGATTCGCTCCGGCCGTAAGTGTTCATGACCCTTTTGCCGGTCCCATTGTCCGCATTCTCTGAAGATCGCTTTGGCAGTGTGAGTTTATCGATAACACTCCTCTCCAGCGTTTATATGCAATGGCGAAATTTGTCAAGACATGTCAGACACATTACTCGCCGCGAGGCGGTATCGAAAGCGCTTGTAAAGGGTGATCAGTCGACATAAGAGCTACGGTGCCCCGTGCCAGGGCCAGAAAATCTGCAGGTTAAGAAGCGTGGAGGCACCTCGATGACCCCCTTTTAGGCAAGCAGCACGCCGACAGCACGCTGCTAAAACATGTCCGTCAGGTCGGCCAATAAGCGCTTGACACGAATTATAGCCTGGGCTACTATCTGCCCCTGTAATCTTAACCTGTCCTACTTCTTAACGGAAGAAGGGGCTATTTTGCATAGCTTAGGTTGAGAAAGCGGGGATCTGTCTTTCGCAATTCGCTAAGCAGCCTCCACTGGGTAATCAAAAGTTTAACAGCTTCATTGCGGATTTCAACACTTCTCCCGTCCCATCTATACGCACGATTTGGGAACTTCCTCACATGTCCGGCAGTTGGAACAAACCCGAATTTGGTTGATTAGCGTAGCGCTCGGAGAAATGGCTCGTGCAGACACATCCGGTCCTTGCCGAACCCATGGCTGGCACTGGCCGATGTCCGACGAACGAACGCCGAATCTGCGGCTCAAGCGTCTAGATCAGGAGGGAGTTCGATGAACCCGACAATGTCACGGCGAAATTTTCTTAGCCTTGTTGGTGCTGCGCCTCTGCTTGCTCGTTGCAATCTGCTAGCGGAGCCAATAAAGCACCGGCACAAGATAAGCGATATTCAGTGCATGGTTCTGTCCGGCGAACGAACGTACACGCTAGTTAAGGTTGTCGCCGATGGTGGGATGTATGGGATCGCGGAGGCGTATGGCAGCCCCTCAATTGGGACTAAAGAACAAATATTAAAGTTGAAACCCCTCCTGATTGGAAAGGATCCGCTAGGCATAGACGCGATCTATACCTATTTAGGCAGAGGGGGAGATAGCCTGAGTGGTACCCGAACGGACGGTTCGGCACACAACCTGATGCGGGCGGCTAGCGGCATTGAGATGGCACTGTGGGATCTGGCGGGGAAGATCTTGGGCGTCCCAACGACAACCCTCTTGGGCGGAGAGTTCCGGGAAAAAGTTCGTGTCTACGACCATGCAGCTCCTCGAGACCTGCTGGACAAAGGGTCGTGCCGGGAATGGGCACACAAAGTAAAGGCAGACCCAAGCGGCTTTACGGCGCACAAGATCGGAGTGAATAACACTGACCCGGCTACAGATAGAGCGCGAGACCTCGGTAATCGTGTCCTCACGACCAGGGAGTTGAGTGAGGTCAGGCAGGGTTTCGAAAATTGCCGCGAAGCGATTGGCTGGGAGCACGATCTCATGGTTCACTGCCATTGGGAGTACGATCTGCGCACATCCATTCAGCTTGCGCAGGCCGTCGAGTCGATAAAGCCGCTTTGGTTGGAAGACCCACTCGGAGTCAACTATTCTGGCTCCTGGAAACGGCTTGTCGAGGCTTCGAATGTTCCGATCTGCACAGGCGAGAATCTAGAACGTCGCGAAGGGTTTAATGACTTCCTTGTCAATCAAGCGTTGGACATTCTTAATCCGGACCTTCGCAACAGCGGCGGGTTCCTCGAAACCAAACGCATTGCTGATATGGCTGAGGTTTACGGCTTGCCCATCGCCACTCACAATACAGGCAGCCAGCTCAATACTTGGGCGTCCTGCCAATGGGCCGCCTCGATCCGCGATTTTATTGTGTGCGAGACCACTACGGGCCGGGGCGGGTGGATGGACCAACTGCTGCTGCTTGACGGGCCGTATATCGATGGCGGGTTCATTCGCTTGAATGACAAACCCGGCTTAGGCGTCGAGCTAAATCCGGATGTGGTGAAAGCCCACCTCGCTGATGGGGAAACTTGGTGGGGATGAGAGGATTGGTTCGTGCTGAATCGAAGCTTGAAACAACGCGAAGCCGGCTCGTCTCCTGCGGGACTACAACTGAGGCCGCTTATTTCGGTTCAAGCGCACACATCGCCTGGTGATGCAATTTGCACGGTGCTCAAGTGGTGAGCAGCGATGCGAAGGTCACACTCCCTTTTCTCGACACTCCCGGCGCACCACCTATTGATAGCGAGGCGGACTCTTGGCGTCGGTGGACTGTCATTGGACTGCTCAGTCTAGCAGCCATCATCGCTTACATTTCCCGATCGAATATCGCCGTTGCCCTGGCAATGCCCGACTTCTGCAGGGCGTTTGGCCTTTCCGAAACGGGCCGTGGAACCGTGAACTCAGCGTTCTTCTGGGCTTATGCGGCGCTGCAAATACCGGCCGGATGGGTCGTTGATCGCTATCGAGTGAAATGGACATATGCCTTTGGCCTGCTGTTCTGGTGCGTGGCTTCGGCCGGTACTTCCGTGGTGACCTCGGTGGAGCAACTGATAGCGTTGCGAATCCTTGTGGGTATTGGGGAATCGGTTTCGGTGCCCGCAAGCGCCAAATGGATTCGTTTCAACTTTGCCGAACGCAGGCGTGGACTAGCCATGGGTTTGTACATGACAGGTACCAAGATTGGTCCAGCGGTTGGCGCTCCACTGGCTGCCTGGTTGATCGCGCGTCACAATTGGCGGACCATGTTCTTCGTGGTGGGGGCAAGCGGTCTTTTATGGCTGATCCCGTGGATTTTCATGGTCACAGACAACAACGGAAACCGCAGTCAACGCCCCATCAAGGCAAGTATCGAAAAGACATTGTCATTCCGCCTGCTCTTCGCGAGTCCCGTGATATGGGGAACGGTTATCGCAACTTTCTCGTACATGTACTTCGTATATTTTTGCCTGACATGGATGCCTGCTTACTTCATGGAGAGGAGGCACTTGTCACTTACTCAGATGGGCATGTACACATTTTTCAGCTTTGGCGGAATGGCTGTCGTGGCGGCACTGGGTGGATGGTTCGCGGATACTGCCATAGGGCGGGGAGGCGATCCAGTCTCTGTACGGAAATGGTTTACGATTCTCGGCTTTGGCTTCGCGTGCACGGAACTTGTTGGGGCCCGCTCCGCCTCCTTACATACGGCATTGATCTTCTCGATAGTCTCATTGTCCGGCCTAGGTCTGGCAACCGCTAACTATTGGGCGTTGACCCAAACGTTAGTTCCTGCTTCGGCGATCGGCCGGGTAACTGGAGTGCAAAACTGCGCCGCAAGCGTCGCCGGTATAGTTGCGCCGATTTTCACCGGTTGGCTGAAGCAACGCACGGGCAGCTATGAAGGTCCGATGTTTGCTTGCTGTGCCTTCCTGGTGGCCGGTGTGATCGCATATATATTTATGGTGAAGGAGCGGTATGCGCCGCGGGCGGAGTTGTGAGTGCTTCGTCGCCAATGCCCTCTTCGTTTTCCTGCTATTGAGTCCCCTGAGGGGCGACCACCACGATCATGAAAGTTCCAGCTTTTGGTTTCGGCCGCGCCTTCGGTCCGTCTTTGGAATCCTCAAATTCCGCAGCAGGCAGATATATCCTGTGGGTGCTGCTGTCGATCGCCATGGTGCTCGCCCCGACGTGAGTCGTCACAACCTGCACGATCTCGTACTTGCCGGGCGAATTTTCGCGGGCGACCGAAAGGGAACCGTCCCGGCAACTGGCGAATACCTGGCCATTCTCAACCTTTGTAGCATCCACGCGCTCGCCGATCGGCAGATCCGATAACACCTTTCCGTCATCGGTACTCATCACAATCAACTTCCGAGGATTTCGGCAGCCGATCATAAGACGTCGGGTTTTCGTATCGATCGACATCCCGACCGGACTCCCGCCGGGTGCCACTGCCCAACGGGCGA
>Ga0207100_1179_pt1 | contig 13863 bp, 19 predicted proteins | sample Alteio_BWMinHeat_82_FD_153520 | JGI IMG/M metagenome (GOLD analysis project Ga0207100, IMG submission 153520) | Enriched cells from forest soil in Barre Woods Harvard Forest LTER site, Petersham, Massachusetts, United States -... | ecosystem: Environmental > Terrestrial > Soil > Temperate forest >...
GGCCGCCCCACACTTGATAGCAAGCGGCGGTGCCAGCCATGTCCATCCAGTCAGGGTTGCTGGTTAACGGATGCTGCATGCGATGCAAGCGAAACGTGAAATTCCCCAGGACAGAATCGAAGTCATGCGCGCCGTCGTGCGCCGCGGGCGGAGCCGGAACCGCGATGAGCGTCGTGGCCTGTTGGGCCTGAGCGCCGCAGCACGCGGACAGGAGAATCGAAAACAGGAGAGCGAATCGCATCGTGTTCCTCAAGAACAAAGAGAGTCACGCGTCGCAGGCTCAGGCGCGCCGTAGGTAATAGTGAGCCTTCCGCTGGTAATCTAAAAGAGCCACTTTTTATGCAGCTTGCGATACCAATCTCGCGCAAAGGTGATCCGCTGTTTCGGCAGGTATACAGCGGTGTACGCCAGGCGATCCTAAGCGGAGCGGTCCGCCCCGGCGAACGTCTTCCATCGACCAGAGATCTCGCCGAGCAGCTCGGCCTCTCGCGAACAGTGGTCCTGCTCGCCTACGACCACCTACTCGCGGAGGGATTCGTTACCGGACAAGCGGGTGCAGGCACCTTCGTGTCCGCCGGGATGTCACGCAACGTGGCTGCGGGCACCCGCGGCCTCGCGCGCATGCAGTTATCACGCTTCGGAAAAGTTGTGAGCGAATCGATTGCGATAGTGAACACGCCACTGGCCCGTCCCAAAGCTCCGCGCTACAACTTCATCTACGGCCGCAGTGACCTGACCACGTTTCCCTTCGCCGTCTGGCGTCGGCTGCTTGCGCGGCAGGCGCGCGAGGGACCGACAAAGCAGTTCGACTACGGATCCGCCTCAGGGAATGCAGAACTGCGTGCGGCCATCTGCGCGCACCTGCGCCGTTCGCGTGCGGTGGTGTGCGAACCGGAAGAGGTGATCATCGTCAACGGATCGCAGCAGGCACTCGATCTGGTGATCCGCGTTCTGGTCGATCCCGGCGACACGGTTGCGCTCGAAGACCCCCACTACGACGGCATCCGCGGGGCATTGCGCGCAGCAGGGGCGCGGCTGCGCGGAGTTCCTGTAGATCGCGAAGGTCTCGATCCGGCCCGGCTGCCCGACGATGCCCGCCTGGTCTTAGTCACACCCTCGCACCAGTTTCCAACCGGCGCGATCCTTTCGCTGGAGAGAAGGCTGGCGCTGCTCGACTGGGCGCGGCGCGAAAACGCCGTGATCGTCGAAGACGACTACGATGGAGAGTTCCACTATGCAGGTCGTCCTGTGGAATCGCTGCAGGGCCTCGACCGGGAAGGGCGCATCGTGTACATCGGAACGTTCTCGCGAACGGTCTTCCCCTCCATGCGCATCGGCTACGTCATCGCGCCAAAATCGCTGGTTCCGGCACTCACCGCGGCAAAATGGGTGAGCGATCTGCACTCGGCATCGCTCGAGCAGCAAACCCTAGCGAACTTCATCGCGGGCGGCATGTATGAGCGTCATCTACGGCGATTGAGGAAGAAGAACACAGCGCGTCGATCAGCTCTGCTGGAATCTGTCGCGAACTATCTGGGGGATCGCGTGGAGATAACGGGCGATGGTGCAGGAGCGCAAGTGGTGCTGTGGCCGCGTAAAAAGGTGGTGGAGCAAGAAGTCGTCGAAGCAGCGGCACTAAGGGGTGTCGGAATCTACGGAATGGCGCACTGTTGGCTTGGCCGGCCAGCGCGTCCTGCCTTCATCCTTGGCTACGCATGCCTCAGTGAGCAAGAGATTCGAGAAGGGATCCGGTTCTTGGCGTCGATCCTCTAGCCAATGCGATTTGTGAGCTCGCTGATAACGGGACAATTCCCGGGAATTGACATAGTGAACCACAGCACGTGTCGCTACCAATCTTCATTCGCTCAGCGATTCTACAGACAGGCGGCGTTGGCAGAGATCAGTGAGTCTGGAGAAGTCGGGATCGCGACTGGAATCCAAAAGTTGCACGTGGATCCAGGGTCACCGTCGCAATGCGCGTTTACTGGGACTGATCTCGTTGTCGGTGCCTAAAACGACCTCAATGAGCACTTTACCTAGTGTGGCTAGAACTGGTTGCACAAACAGTGTCTGGAAACTGTCATCCTGAGCGGAGCATGCTTGCCGGGGTCCTCGAGGACAGGTCCACGACCTTGGGGTGACTTGGGGCCCCACGCCACCGTGTCTTCCAGGGATCGCACGCTCCCGATCCGCGCGAAGCCTCAACGTAAGAGCGCCGCTGCTGGCCTCGCACAACATACTCGTTCCCGCAAGACCACTCCACTCCTCACCCGACAAACAGAACCAGCGCAAGAAGAACTGCGACAGAGTTCAGAATGGCTTGAAGCATGTTTCCGGCATTTACCTTGCGACGCGCTTCTTCGAGCCTTGCGACATCGCCCGCATCGAGCGCAGCCACCGCCTTGTAGACGGGAAGTTTGATCAACTTTGCGATTCCCCCCGCCACCAGCCAGAGAGCAAGGCCGGCAATGAGCCACCCATTCCCAAAACCATAGAAATAGAGATACAGGGTCGCCCCAAGCAGTGGGATGTTCAAGACTGTAAGCATGAACGGCGACCTCTTTGAATGACGAACCAGCGACGTCAAGAACTGCTTGAATGCAGCCTCGTCCATGTCGTTCATCACCTTGCGAAGAACCCCCGCAATGAAAATCAGCAGAGCCGCATTCATCGCCAGAAGACCAAAAAGCAGAATCTCAGCTAAGGTCCTTTTCATTGTTCCTCATTGGATCGATCCTTCCGCAGTCGAGAGATCACCCGACGAGAGATCGGCGGCTCATTTCAATCTCCTCGATCGCCACTTCTCTAAGGCCGTCTCCATGGCGTCGAAGGTCGCCAGGTAAAACTCGGCCATGCTTTCGAGGCGATCCTGAACCGCGCCAGAGGATGCACTATGCGCGCCTGCCTGCAGCAGACCGGCCATCGCCTGCAACAGGCGTTTCTGTTCACTCAAGATGCCTTCATAATTCTCCGACGCTTCATATAATGCCCGTTTGCTGCCGCGCTCCCCACAGCGGCGCGCCAGCGTGTACTTCTCCAGCAGCCGCGCGGCCACACTGGCGCTGCTCTTGCTGATCTCGAGATCGTCAGAAATCTGGTCCAGGCTGGCCGGCGTCGGACAGAGCAGCAGGTATCCGTACAGCCGGGCCGCCGCCTGCGGCACCCCCGAGGGCATGAGCAGGCGCGCCATGTCTTCGATAAAAAGCTGACCGGCTTTCGTCCAACTTATATTCCTCATATTCGGTACATACTGAATATACTGCATTAACTGAATTCCGTCAAACTCCTCGCAATTACAGCCCGAAGACGAACCGAAAATCGCACAGGGCAGAGCGAGGGATCACCACCCAACTAGGCACCTGTCATCCTGAGCGGAGCACGTTTGCCGGGTCCCCGAGGACAGGTCCAGTCCTAGGGGTGACTAGAGCTAGTTACATAAATGCCTCAAAGTGATGAGGAGGCAAGCGTAGTGGAAGAACCCTTGAAAGACGAATGCAGGCTAAAAGTTTCTCGTACCAATGGGGCTCAGACTCCGGTTACCGGGTTCCCCTGCCTTCGTCATGAGCGAATATCAGGTTCTGCCAGGAACAACCCGGTTGGGACAGATGGACATGACGTTATATTGTCATCATGCCAGCATCGACGCTGTATGCCAGGATCGAGGAAACCATTGCCACAGAAATCGCCCAGGGCGAGTATCGCCCCGGAGATCAATTACCCACCGAAGATGAATTGCTTCAGCGATTTCAGGTCAGCCGCATCACTGTTCGTCGTGCGATTCAGAATTTGGTGAATCGAGGGTTGCTCGAGATTCGTCGTGGACTTGGAACCTTCGTTCTGTCGCCCCGGATCGAAGCGGAACTCACAAAGCTGTCGGGTTTCGTTGAGGACATGAGTGCGGCCGGGCGAAAGGCCGCTGCGCGTGTGGTAAGCCAGGGTGTTGTTGCCGCCTCGGCCCGCGTTGCAGAACGCCTTCAATTAGCGAAAGGGACAAAGGTGATGCAGATCAAGCGAGTGCGGCTCGCCGATGACATGCCGATCTCTTTTGATGAGACATATCTGCCTCTCCCCCTTGGAAAGCAGATCGTGCGCAACGATTTACGGCTGCATCCGATCTTCACTCTTCTCGAAGAAGAATATGGCGTCCCTCTGGTCGAAGCAGACTATGAGTTGGAGGCGGTAATCGCAACCAAAGCTGTCGCTGACGCCCTTCAGGTAAGGGTCGGATCTCCGATCTTTCAGATCGAGCGAACCTCGCTGACCACCGGCAATCAGCCGGTTGACTATGAGGTGCTGTCTTATCGAGGCGATCTGGTCCGCTTCGTAACGAAGCTTCTTCGTCATCCGGGAAACCCGGCGGGAACTCAGGCGTTGCGCTTCCGCAAGCGATAGCTATCGATGGACCACGGGCCTGGGTTAAGGAACACGAGAGCCAGGATGCATGCGATATAGAGAAGGTCGCATTCGTACCCTGGAGGTCCGAATTGCGCTCGACCATCCACGATCGCCTTGATTTTGATGGAACTAAAGCCAAAGGGGAGATGGACCGTAAACATGGCGGTTAGCAGGACCACGATCGCTGGCACGCTTGCCCATGCAATAAACGCGCCGAAAAGAAGCGCTGCTCCTCCCAGCAGTTCTACTGAAATCGTGAAGTACGCCGACAGATGTGGGAAGGGAACGTGCAGGGCCTGCAGAATCGCTGCGAAAGCGTCCGGGCCCTTGACGATCTTAGCCCAACCGTGTTGGATAAAGCCCCCGCCGACGATTGCGCGAAGTGGCAGCGCGGCGTAAAGCTGCAAGGCCGAGGAAATGCGAGTTTCTGCGGCAGGTTTGATTTGCGTTGTCATGAATTTCTCCTTCTGAATCGAACTCTCGAGTTGAGGAACCCGTGTCATTATGACGTTATAATGTCAACAGAGGTTACAGAATTTCCATGCTTGAGAATCGATCGGGGGCCAAGGCCCATCCTTCGCTCCGTGAGGCGCTCGGATTCTGGTGGAAACTGGGCTGGATCAGCTTCGGAGGCACAGCTGCTCATCTCGCGATCATGCAATCTGAATTGGTTGAGAAGCGACGCTGGATCGATTCCGACCATTTCTTCCACGCACTGAGTCACTGCATGCTGTTGCCGGGACCTGAAGCGCAGCAGCTCGCGATCTACATTGGTTGGAAGTTGCACGGAAAAGTAGGCGGGTTTCTGGCTGGTACCTTGTTTGTTCTTCCCTCGACCGCCATCCTCCTGGGACTCAGTTTGCTCTATGCCCGATACGGAACTGTCTGGTGGGTGACCCTCCTGTTCCACGTGTTGAAGCCGATTGTCGTGGCTTTGGTTTTGCGCGCACTCTTTCAATTCGGTCGTCGCGCTCTCAGGTCCCGTCTGCAATGGTTTGCAGCAATTGCATCGTTCCTCGCTCTTAGCCTGTTGCATCTTCCCCTGCCCGGGATTATGGGAATGATTGTTGCCATGGGTGTCGTCCTGGGGCTTCTGCAGCGCTTGAGAGGGATCGACCGCTCTGCATCTGAGAAGACGGTAAGCTATGCACCTGGCGCCGTGCGTTGGCGGACCATGCGCGTCGTGGGTGGATGCGCCGCGATCGGAAGCCTTCCGGTGCTTTTGTTAGGGATCTTCGGGCGCGATTTCCCGTTCTGGATCAGGCTTTCCGCCTTTTTCACTCAAACAGCCTTTGTGACTTTCGACGGCTCATACACCGTAATCCCGTACGTGGCGCAGGTAGCCGTAATGAAATTTTCCTGGCTAAGCCATGCGCAAATGCTGGACGGATTTGCGCTGGCGGAGACAACGCCGGGACCACTCATTATTGTTGTCGGATTCGTCGGGTTCATGGCTGGATTTCATCATTTTCACGGGTCGATTCTTATGGGAGCGATCGCCTTGCTGGTCACGATCTTCTACACTTTCCTGCCGTGTTTTCTTGTTTGTTTTCATTGGGGCGCCGTGGATTGCGAAATCCGGCGAAAGCCAGTTGATCCGATCGGTGCTAAAGCTCATCACAGCCGCGGTTGTTGCTGCCATCCTGCAGCTTACCGTCTTCCTGGTTCGCGGAGTGCTCTTCCCGGCCGGTTCGAGGAGCCCGAACCTCTGGGCCGCGATCTGGATTATCAGTGCGTTCCTCTTGATCCACCTGACCTCTTAACGCATCTCTCACAAGCCCGATCGCTGCGAGCTTCTCCTCAAACACGACAGGCGATTCGGTCGTATCCCACAGTCTCGCCAGACCCGCCCAGCCAAGCTTCGTCGCAGGTGACGCAGCGTCACCCGCAGCAGTCTTCATCTTGAATTAGGGAGAACGCAGCGTGCCGCTGAGCAGATTACCTGACCGGGCCGATCGGAGCTTTAGCAGGGCGGGTTTTACTTTGGCAGGGTGAAACGGTGGAAAACAGGGGTTCCGAGCGACTATAACGACTTTAGGACTATGTAAGTTGGTTTGTTCGTGCAGGTTACTGATTCTAAAGAATTCTGGCGGAGAGAGGGGGACTTTAACCCCTACCCTTTGCAAGCCCCTGATTCTACGGGTAATACGTTCGCAAATGCCTGAATCCCAGCCGGTTAGTTGGCTTCTGGCTTTAAGCCGCTTTATGCCGCCAACCGCCTTCGTTATACCGCGAAACGCCCAAAGAGTATAGCCGGTATAACCGCGAATGGCCTGACCGGATTCGAACCCATGTTTGGGAGTAGAACGGTGGTGAAGCAAGGTGGCAAAGCAGGGCAAGCTGGTGTAATCTGCCGGACCGGCTCCGGGGCCCAAATAGTGGTTATCCGAGCATCGTCATTGGCGACGAGCTCTGGCGTTACCTGCAGGTGGCCCTAGCCAACTTTCAGACGCAGACAGCTCCGGCGGCCCAATCGATCGTAGCAGCCGCGATCCGGAATCAGGGATGGGGATTACTATCCGCGGGCTTGCAGCAGGACCAATCGCGTCTGCCTTTCCTTGACTACCGTAAAGACGTGAAAAGGCACCCGGCATTCTTTCTTTGGAAGGCACTTGGCAAGAGCGCAAAGAAGAGACGTTAAGCTGGACATATGCCCGGCGATCGACCCAAAGCGCACCATTTTGTCCAACGGGCCTATCTGGAGGCCTTCTGCGACCCCGTGCCGAACCCGAAGACGGGAGCGCAGTTTCTCTGGGTTCACGCCGCCAATCAACGAGTCCGGCGGCAAATCCCAAGGGAATGCGCCGTCGAGAACTACTTCTATTGCCACGAGGACGAAAGCGGGCAACGCAGCTTTCTCGGCGAATCCTTTCTGGCAGTTTGGAGAGTGCATCGGACGACGTATTGAAGGCGGCGCAGCGTGGCGTGCTGCCGATGACGCGGAGAGGCCGTTTCACTCTGACCGGATACACGGCGATGTCCATGGTCAGGACGTTGAGCGGTTGCAACGCCGCCTTCACATTCAGGTCGCTTCCTTCACTGACGCTGATTGTCCGTTTCCAATCGGTATAGTTGGCCGCCTTCACTTCAATCGTGTGGTCACCGGTAGGAAGAGGAATGCTGGACGGCGCGTCGCCAACGAACTCGCCATCGATGACACTTCAACTTATTGACTTATTGTTCTCTTCCCGAAGCTAACGCAACTCGCGCAGCTCGTTCAAGCCCCAGGCCGGCATACTTCTTCTTCCAAAGGTAAAAGCCTCTGCTGGCTGATTCCATGCTTGCGACATACCTCGACCACGATCTCGCCCGCTTCGGCCTCCCGTAGCACCCGCAGAATCTGTTCTTCGCTGTGACCCTTCCTCGCCACCTCCCGGCTCTCCTCTCCCTCTTCAGAGAACCACGACAGGCCGCCAACTCTCAACTTCCCAACGGCTTAGTTTTTGGGTTTTGGGTCAGCCATGCGGTTCGTCGCTAACGCTTAACCGGCGTTAGAGCGAGTTCGATAAGGAAAGATAAGACCATTGCGAACATTAACCTTCCCAGCAAGTTCGAAATTAATCCTGGTTTAGACTTGTTTACAAATATGCTTCCGCACTCCGCCGGACTGTTAAGTTCATCGTAGCCGCCCATCGGCGTGGCATTTAGAGATTTCGCTACGTCTATCAAGTGTGGCAGGTTGAGGTGTAAAGTCATCTTGCCCGAAACGACAGATGAACTAACCCGCGCTACCCCGGTTGCCTTAATGATTAGTCCACAGTTTTCGGAAATATCTACACGCGAGGTGCCTTGTGTGAACTGAAGCTTGCTTTGAACAATAGAAATCCTGGATTGCTCGAGTTCAATGCCATCCGGAGCATCCCACGAAGAATCAGCAATAACCCTATTCATTGCATCTTGCCACATTCCCAAACATTGGGAATATTGTCCGTGAACGGGTTCGAAATACAATGCCGTCTCCCCCGCAATCGGCTCTAACGCCCCGGGATAGTAAGTCGGGAGTTCCTTTTGAAACACATCGAACGCAAGGTGAAACACGATGACCAGCAGAATAGACAAAACGAAAAACCGGACCAATCGCTTCGCCATCACAAGACCTACCGAATGGGATTCTAGCATCCGCAGCATTTCCATTACTGCTGGTTTCTGGAGCTTTGCCTGGCAAAGGCGCAAAGGCTCGCTACTGCGAATCTGGGGAATCATTCAGGCGCATTGGACGGTCGAGGCGGCACCAGGCTGGACGCTGAAAGCGCGACTGCTCAGAAATCAAGATCCATACCCAAAGTTATGGCCACGACCGGACGCTTACGTTGAGCGCCAAGAGGCACATCGACCAAGCCACGATCGATCACTCCGCCCAGCAGATACGGGACCTCATTAACGATCCCTTGCGGCACGCCGAGCGGCGATGGAAAAGGAAACCGGTGAACGCTGGGATCCCGAGGAATCGAAGCGCAAACTCAAGGCCGGGAGAGTGCGCGCGATGCAGACGAGCCGGGCATGGTCACTGCGACAGATGGCCGAAATGATGTTGTTTTTTCAGGAACGATTTATGCAGATGCGCCGATGCGCCTTCTGATCCTGCATGCGAATAATGCCTTCTTTCTCACTTCTGATTGCCCGGTCCGGCTTCATGATCCAGCGACCGCTCCGTTGTTACCTCGCGGCTTCCAGTCGTTTGAAATGCTGCTCCCGCTCAGTCGCGAGTGTTGTCTGGCAGGGGTCTATACACCCGGTCCGTCTCGACTCAAACTCGAGTCCGATCAGGTCCACGGTCCACAATCTCAACAGGGCCTTGGTGCGTCAGGCCGACCGCTTCGTCTATTCTCCGTTCGACGCTGACTACATCCAGGACGAACTGCAGAAATCCCGGCAGATCAAAGGCTCGACACAATAGTTATTTGTTGTACGGTTTCAGAATTGTTTGTCGTATTCAGGTTGATCCGGGGGGCGATCACGAGGCTATCCCGCGCGGCTTCGACAACAGCAGTCCGGACGACTCGAACCCTCTTTTGAGGTTTTGACGCTGCTTGGCTGCTTGACGCCGAGTTCGACTACAAACCCCAATGTCTCTGACGATCCCGCAGCTTTGCGTTCGCGGTCAGCCACATCCAGTCTAAATCTGGAGATCCGAGTGGCAAGTGGCAAGCAGCCAGTGCGCCACTGCGCCAGTGCCTCCGTGACCTGCGAATCGAGATCGTTGGAGTCTCGGAGTCCGGAGTCCGAGGCCTCCGTCCCTGAAAAGGCCGGCGGCGGCGGTTCGATCCCGTCTCTGGCCAATATCATTTTGAGTAACCAAGAGCCGTACCTTTAGAATCTCCCATTCCCTGTGGACGGACGAATTACACCCCGACTGACGCCTCAAAACTGAATCACATCGTCTCGTCAAAGCTACAGTCTGCTAAGAGTGCAATTCTGCCGCTTTCGCGACTGCTTGCCAGATTAACTCTAGCCTTCCCCATATCTTTTCAACGGGATCGTCCGGGCCATTGAAGTCTTCAGTCGGGACCCAGCCCATCGTCCACTTCCCGAAGGCAATGGCCTCGGCTTTATAGGTTCTTTGGAAAGCGTCTCTGAAAGCTTTTTTGACCTTTGGTGACTCGTCCTCAGTGCCGAAACAGATCGGATAGTGGTAGCCCTCATTCCAAAATGTCTGCCAACATCCCACAAAGAGCAACCAACGTTTTCCTTTTCTTAGGTAAAACCCGGACTCATCTTTGTCCATGGCCATATCAGTGGCGGTTCGCTTGCCAGCCTTTTGTCTCAATCCTTCCAGGACTGCGTTTAGTTTGAGTACGGTGTCTATAGGAATTTCGGAGTTAAACAAGGCATTCACCTCCTCTTCTTCAAATTTAATTGACCCGAAGCGTTCTTCTAGAAGAAGACGGAAGTGATACAGGATGGAGTTGGTTCTATCTTCATCAGGTAGGATCCGAATCAATTCGCCCCAGGTTCTTATTGCAATTGAGACTCCTTGTCGACCGTGCTTCTGTTTAGCGTCGCTCTCCACCGCTTTCTTGAACTTCCAGTTCTGCGGGACGAGGAAGATGAGTGCAACTCGGCGACCGTCCTCTATGCCTCTGAGATGGCTCAAATATCCGTTGGTTGCGCCTAGCTCCTGTCGTTTGGTGCGGGCGCAGTGGCGCTCCGTTTTCACCTCGATGATCACATACCATTCCGAGGTCTCAATAACGAGATCCGGTTGACCGTGTCTTTTGGGCAGACGCTTTTGACCCTCTACCCGTATTTTTCCGGTAAACGGAGCCTCTTCCTTAAGGAAGAGTGCGAGAATCATCCCGCAGAAGCGGTCGCCCCTATTCATCAAATTACAGAGAAGCTGGGAATAAGAATTCTCTTTTGTGACAAGCTTATGAAAGATGGAATCCGCCATAGATGCAGAAGTTCCCCCCGCAATGAATTCTCGCCTGTCACCTCCTCGATCGAAGCTCGAGGCAGCGACGTGGCCTTAACAATCCGCCGGTTCTCCTCTAGCGATTGCTGCCGCTCTGCAGCCTCGACAATGCCCCATCGGTCGTTTCATCACAACCACAGCATCTGCTAATCCTTACTTCATTGTCCATACGGGTGAGGATCATGGGTGGGGATGTTTGCTCCGCATTGTAAAACGTAGGCACGGACGCAGAATGGCCCTCTGTATGTCGATGGTCGATCGGGACCGAGAGTCAACACGCCGAGACGCTCAGTTTGAAGCACGGGAAATCAGTGTTGCCTGCTTATCGACTTCGAAAATATTTCGTGCATAGGGGCGAAGCTCTTGGCTTATCGTCTGCAAGGTTCCGAGTAAGACCAAATTCACATCTTCGTGTTCAACCAAATGCTGTATCGCTTCATGAAAATCAGAATCCCCGGCAAAAAAGAAGAGTGTTTGCCAATGCCTCTTCGAAAAGGAGCGCATAAGGTGGAACGCGAGACCCACATCGACAGCCTTTTGGATGGTTAGCTTGTAATGCTCCCCTGAAACAGGATGGACGACTGCCCCCCCGCCCATATGCGGAGGCCAAAAGAGTTCCTTTTCCTGCAGCCAATACAACTTCACTCGAAGCCCTGGACCTGCAGGAGGTGGATATTGAAGTGCGTTGTGGAATGCGTTCTGTTTGGCAGTCGGGGGTTCTGGGTCCGCGTTGAAATAGTACGCATCCTCGATCCTTTCGTTCGCGGTTTGATCGAGGAATGTGGTTTCTAGAACATGACGAAGCTTCAGGTAGTCGAGTCTGTCAGCTCGTTTCAAAGAGTTCCAGGACTTCATTGCATACGCGCCATCAACAAACCATGCCGCACTCATGGCCTCTCCTTGGACGATCAAGGTTAGCATGGCAACGCGTGACTCTAGTTTGGTGGGACCTGCGGTTGCATTTAAGGGACTGTCTTGGAAGCGCAACGTACAGAGCTATGCACGCAATTCTGCCCGTTTCGTTGTGCGTGGAACTGAGCAGTGTCACTTCAGCTCGTGGATTACCAGATTTTGGCCTTGGTTAAAATCCGGAGTATATGGCGACGCCAAGTGCTTCCAGTATCCGACCCACGACGGCAAAGCCACATCCCCGGAAGACTCGGACCTGGGGCAACGAGTGCGAAACGCGCTTCGGTCGAACCCGCCGGTGTTTTCAATGTGTTTGAGTGCCTCGTAAATCTCCGAAACGATAATGCGCTTGTTGTTTCGACTCGCTCCATCGTGTGAAAAACAGTAGAGGCAGACTCAGCCGAACGCTTCGTCCGACCAATGATCAAAATTGTTGGGCTGGCCGGATTCGAGCTTGAGAAACTCGCTTACGGTCGCCGGGATTAAGTTGCGTAAGTTTAATTCGAAATTTGCCTTCGAGGAGCTCGCATTCATAGACAACCTTTGCTTCGTTTCAACGGCGCCTTCCTTCTCGACGCAATTTCGGCATAGAGGCTCGCCGCGACGATGGCGAGGACCTGTTTTAAGTCTACAGGTCCAGGAACGTACGAGTGCCTACAACTACTGGGGCGACGGGCGGTAACTGTTGTAACCGAGCTGGTTGCAAAGCGCAGGCACGAGGCCGAGCTGAAGTGCAAGCAAATGGGTGCTGGACAGATGCTTCAACCCGGTTCAGGCCAAAACTAAGCAGCGATGGAGACAGAGTTCGAGCCGATGGCTGCGTAAACTGCATCACAGACTCGTTTTTCGTAACGTGGGAGAATTTCCCAGATTAGCTTACAACAAAGGAAAGGTTCAAATGATAGTCACTCCCTGCAGGGCCGTAGTTACGGCTCTGTTGTTTATTCCTGCACTTGGTTTTGGCAAAGACGCGAAGACCTACAAACACGCCTCTCAGTACCAAGTGGCTGTTCTGGACCAGAGCACTCGGATACATACTGGAACAGATGTCACCACCAGTAAAACACCCACAGCTGCAAAGCTGGATGCGGGCGGTCAGTCTTTTCACTTCCTGCATACCGACCAAGGGGACTTCCGGGTCGAGGCTCCTGTCAACAAGGGCAGGTCGTTTGCCGCAGCGCTGGCTGTTGGCATGGCCAATTCAAATCGACCCTACTGGGCACAAGAACAAGCTGTCACGATTCACAACAAGTGGTTCCTGGACGGCGTTCAGCCTGGTACGAACGTTTTGTTCGCCTCCAAGTGCGCCAATCCGAATAAGAAGCATCCGAATGATACCGTGCGCTGCGAGTTCTGGTTTCCCGATCCGGATAGCACCGAACATGAGTATGCAACTATGGGTGATTTCACTCCCTACACTCATGGAGATGGAAGCAACATTCAAAAGACGGCCAACACCCTTTGCGGTACTGGGAAACTGAAGCCAGAGGTTGAGGCTCAACTCTGCGGCAAAGCTCCAACTCCAATTGCTGCTCCGCAGCAGAAGTAGATTCTCATCTACAAAGGGCCGGGTGGGCTTCGTCAAGGCCCTGCCCTTCTGGCGCTACACTCATTACGCAGTCAATCACACCGAAACCCGAAGCCTATGCCGTCCGCAGTTGGCTTCGCCGCCGGCCGCAAAGTCGCAGGATCCAGTGTTCAATAGCAAATCGCGATATAGGAACTCCAATAGTTCGACTTGTCTTCCGGTTCCCGGACCCCTGCTTCAGCCGAGTAATCGCGTTGGGCCCGGCCCTTCTCCTTTCCCAGGATGTCGCGATCATAGTGCGATGGGAGCTCGGTGTTCGTAGTAAGTTCCCATGCTGCAACCAGATTTGGATCGCTCGAACTGCCCTTCAATACGAAATCAGGACCTTTGGTTCTTTTGCCCTTCCCTTCCTCTGCGGCATCATCGGCATCTAGGGATTTACCCACAGTGGCGGCCAGTTCCAGATTGGCAGGGAATTCCCCTTGGCGCTTCGCATTTTTGACAAGTTTGAACATGCGATAGTGCAGTTCGGTACCAATTCTGGCGGCTGTGAGGCTTCTCGGGAGATGCCTGCTCACATTCTCGCGAACGGAATCCAGTAACACTGCGTCCCAACATT
>Ga0207100_1175_pt2 | contig 13861 bp, 14 predicted proteins | sample Alteio_BWMinHeat_82_FD_153520 | JGI IMG/M metagenome (GOLD analysis project Ga0207100, IMG submission 153520) | Enriched cells from forest soil in Barre Woods Harvard Forest LTER site, Petersham, Massachusetts, United States -... | ecosystem: Environmental > Terrestrial > Soil > Temperate forest >...
CGAAGCATGTGGAGTTTCGGGCGGCCGACTTCCCTTTCTGCGATGTCGTTCGGCGGGAAATTCGTCGGCGGTGCAAGAGCAAGCGAAGAGCTGCTGAAAGGCGGACTCACAGCGACCATCATCAAGGCTCTGCACCAGATGGGCGTGGCCAGCTCGATCGGCCTCGGCCTGTATGCACCGTCCTGGTTCGGAGTGCCTACTGCTTCGAGTCAGTACCTGCAAGCGTCGCAGGCGAACCTCGGACCGTATCGCCGTGGGGCGGGAACCATCTTCTTCCCCGGACCTGGCGGATCACTCGTGCAAGCAGCTCCTGCCGGCGTCAGCGGAATGGGTTTTCACCGATTCCGAAGCCGCTACGCCGGCAACTACTAGCTTCGCGGATCCTCGGGGTAACGCTCGAGGCTTTCCGCACCAGACTCTGACCTGAAGGGAGGCGGAAAACAAATGGTCAAGCAAAACTTTTCCTCACGCTACAAATCGCGCTTTGCGCGGTGTCAGGAAATCGCAGAAAGGGAAGTCGGCCGCCCGAAACTCCACATGCTTCGCAAGAACCCGATCGTCGCGGGGCAGCTGGAGTATCTCGTGCAGCCGATTTTCGACTTCTACGGTGTGGCAGTCGCCACGGCGGTCACCAAACAGCAAATGTTTGCGCAGCCGATCGGGGCCCAGTACACACCTTCGGGCGGTGCGGCGTTCATCAAGACGCTGTATCACACGAATCTGGTGCAGCCAGGAATGCTGGACGCACCAAAGAAGTTGCTGGTGAAGGCAGTGGCGATCGTGCTCCGGTCGGATATCGACATGCACGATCTGAACTCTTTCATCGGGCTGACACTCGCGCAGCTGACGATCTCCGGTAAAGACTACTGGACTTCGTTGGTTTCGAAGTGCCCTGGCGGGGCGGGCGCCTTCAGCTTCACGATGTCGACCCAAACCCTGGCAGCTGGCGGCACCATCGGCACGGCCGGATCGAACGGCTGGCCTTCGGCGCAGAACGTCGCCACCATCACCGATCCGATGCCACAGATCCCCGGCCTCGACGCGATGGAACCGATCCTCGGGCAGTTGGTCGAGCAGAACCAGAACTTCGCTCTGATTCTCGATCCAACCATCACAGGCTCGGCGGCGTTCACCACGTCGGCCGCGGCACCGGCGACGCAATTCGTGGGCACGGGCATCAACGCTCATGCTTACCTGGAAGGTGTGCTCGCGCGCGCCATCCTGTAAACCGTAGCGGGCTCGCACGCTTCACCAGTACGAGTCCGGGAAGGGCGAGCCCTTTCCGGGGCATTTCAAAAAGCCGGGCACTCGCACGCTTGCGTTGACCTGGCGCAGATCAGAACTCCCAAGAGAGGAGCGTGCAATTTGTTTGCAGACGGCACGCAACAGCAAACCGACGATCAATTCGAGCGACAGTTTTTCTCCTACGTTCTCGATCGCATCGTGCCAGCAAACGCCGTACAGGATCCGAACCAGCTGCAGATTCTTTCTGATGCTGACTTCGAATGGTGGTGGGTGCTCGCATCGCGGACCAGCAACCTGCTGAAAGTGATGATGAAAGAGCAGGCCACCGGCCGCGATTTCATCGGAACCACGGCTTCGGCAACTTCTGGAACGGCAACCTTCAACGGAATTCAGATCGACAACTGGGCCGGGACCGCGCTCGCAACTGCAGCGTTTCCCCTGGCGGTGCCGTACATCATGCCGGCAACGCGCGTGTACTCGCTTCTGTTCTCGGACACGAGCGGCGCGCCCAACACGGTCGAGATTGTTTTCTCAGGATTCAAGTTGTGGCCACGTCCGAAGATGTAGCCAATGGCGGGAGCGAAACCATATTCGCTGGATCGAGTGCTGCAGAACCAGCTCTCGAACCTGGTCCCACTGCGACGCACGAATCAGCAGGTGTACCAGCTCGGCATGAAAAGGCAGTTCGGGCTCGAGGGTTACGCGCCAATGTGGGAGTGCGTCAGCTTCGTACTCCCACCGCTCGGGACGCGCGAGGCTCGAGTCAACCTGCAGCGCGATTTTCACCTGATGGGAATGGTCGGAAGCTCGACGTCGGTGAACGGCTTCCGGATCCAGATGTTCGACGTGCGAAAGAAACGGCGCTTCACCGATCGCGGATTCGGGCATTTCAATCTGCTGGGCGGGCAGGGATCGGTTTTGTTTTTACGCCGGCCGTACCGCTTCAACGAGCCAAACGCGCAGATTTTGGTGATCGCACAAAACTACGACACGGTGACGGCAACCGAGCAGATTGTGCTCTTCGGCCAGGTGCTGCGCTTTAACGATCCGCGGCGGTGGCACCAGGGCCGACCAGGACACGGATTCTTGAAACGCTTTCTCGACGCGAATCTAGGCTGGCCGTGGTTTCGAAAGAATTGAGAGGAGTCCATGCCAGGAGCAAAGCCCTACGCGCTGTGGAACGTGATGAAGCATCCGCTCGCGCGCATGCTGCCACTGCAGCGCGAGCAGTCGCAGGTCTACCGGCTGGGCGACAAATATCCTCCATCCGGCGAACTGAAGGGACACTCGCCGATGTGGGAAGCAGTCACGCTGATTCTCGGGGCGAGACAAACCCTGCAAGCGCGCGTGAACCTGCAGCGTGATTTCACCCTAATCGCGATCTCTACGAGTACCAGTTCCAACGTCAACGGCGGCTTCCGCGCCCAGCTGTATGACATGAAAAAGAAACTTCGCTTCGCCGATCGCGGAGTGCAGATGGCAAACATCGGCGGACCGGCCGGCGGGCAGATCATCGGCTCGGTTTTTCTCCGCCAGCCCTACCAGTTCGATCAGCACGACTCGCAGATCCTGGTGATTGCGCAGAACCTCGAGACCGTCACCAACACGCTGCAAATCGCGCTGTATGGCCTGGTGCTGCGCTTCAACGAAGCCGGGGGACCTGGAGCTCTCGAATTTCCTGGCGGACCTGTCTCGAGCGTGCAGTCGCACTATCGCCGGCACCATCCGCACGGGGGGCAGCGATGACTCAATACATGCGGCGCTGGTCGCGATTCCCGCAGCCGATTCACAGCGGGCTGCATGGTCTCGGGCAACCACCGATCACGCGCGACGTGGTGAATTCTCTCCCCATGCCGATCAATCCGGGAGACTACGAGGACGACAGTCCAAACGATCAGCAGAGCACTCGCAATCTGCCGATCTGGCTCTATCCGCCTGTGTCGTGGGAAAACATCGACCAGATCGCATATAGCCTGCTGCCGGCGATCGGCTCGCAGGTGGTGATTATCAGCTTCACGGTGCCGATCGGCCGCAACGGGATCATCAACAAGGTGGCCTGCAACTTTGTGGGCGGTGGCTGGGTCGAAGGCACCGGCGACATCATCTGGCGCATTTTGGTGGACGGCGTTCCTCCACCTGGTGCGACCAGTTACGACGCAGTCGTCGCTTCGCTCGGATCCCCAGCGCAGCCGGTCGGCATTGCCGGCTTCCGCGTTTTTGAAAATCAGATCGTGAGTCTGGTCGCGTTCAACAACCCCGCGGGACCAAACGGCGGCGTTGTCGTTTCTGGCCAGCGCGTGGGCGGCAGGCTGATGGGCTATCTCTATCCACGCGATCTGGAACAGGCCGACATCTGGATCTGACGAGGGAAAGTCGTGGTGGTATGCGTGCGGCACGGGCAAACGGATCTCAACGCGACCAAGGGCGGCGGCGAGGCAGAGCTCTACCGCGGCAACCTGGACGTTGCGCTCAACGCCGCGGGCCAGGCGGAAGCACTCGAGGCGGCACACAAGATCGGGCTGCCGGTCAAGTTTGTGGTGTCCGACTCAACACCGCGGGACTGGCAGACCGGCGAGATCATCGCGCGCGATCGCAATGCCATGCACGTGATCGACGAACGGCTCGCACCGCTCGACATCGGACTGTTGAGCGGCAAGTCGGTGAAAGAAGTGGCCGACCTGGTGAACTGGTTTTTCGCGAATCGCGATGTTTCCTTTCCGGACGGGGAAGCAGTCAGCGAATGGTACGACCGACAAAAGGAATCGATCTTCGATTACCTGGACGTGGACGACGGCGATCCGGAAACCGCGATCGTCATCATCTGCCAGGGATCCACATTTCGCAGCCTGGCAGCGATGAAACACGACGACGATTTTTCGCTGATCGAACCAACGACCGAGCGAATTCCGACGGGAGATATTGAGTGGCTCACATGAGAAAAAATCGCGTAAGTCGTTGGTCTTTCGTCCGTGGTGTAGGTCTTGGAATTGCGGATCCTCGCTCCTGGCTCATCCTGGCGCTGCTTTTTTGCACGCAACTCTCACATGCGCAGTATCTCGGCAACACCGGACTGCAGACCGTCGAAGTTCCGAAAGTCTTCAACGCGGTCAACTCCGCGCAGACCAGCGCGAACATTCAGAACCTCGGGCAGACGATCCATATCCTGAATTACACCGTCGCCGGGTCGCCCACGCTGGTTCAGATCCGACTCGAAGGCAGCTGGGATGGCGTGAATTTTGTTCCGATCTCGGACGATGCCACTGACCTGGCAAGTGGGGAAGTGGTGGGGCTCGGCTTCTATCCGGCGATCCGCGCGAACCTGCTGCAGTGCGTGACGTGCGGCGCCGTCACCTTGACAGCGAACTATTCGGGACATTTTGCCGGGCCTGCAACGGCCGGCGGATTCTACAACCCTTCGCAGGTTATCCGAAAGGTCGTGCTCGCGAATGCCCCGATGGTCACCAGCACGACGATTAAAGGAATCTCGGTTCCTTACGGTGTAACCAGTGGGATCCTGGTGATCTCTCCGGTCGGCACATTCAACGCCGCATCCTCGATCTCGATCAGCACGCGCGTTGGAGAATTCACCAATCTGTTTTCAAACACCAACCTCAACAGCAGCAACGTGGTGCAAATCGTTCCCACGCCGGTGACTCCTGGCACCTCGGTCGACGTGGCATATAGCGGCGCTGCCAGCGCCGGCACCTTCAGCGTCTATCTGTTTCTGTATGCACCAGGCACAATCCCAGCGACGGCGCAGCCACCCATCACGTCGAACCAGGAAGTGACCGCGGTGAATGCAACTGCGACCGTCACCATCACGCCCAGCGCACTGCAAGTCGCTTATCTCTATTCGGTGAGCGCGCGCTGCTCGGCCGGCACCGCGGGACTGACCGTCAGCACGGCAGGCACTCAAATATGGAGCTCCGGAGCGACGGAAGTTGGGACCACCACGTTCAGGTTTCAGTGGAACCCCGGCCTGGCTGGGCTAGCTACCAGCGCAGTTGCGCGAAGCATTGTGGTCTCACTCACCACCTGCGGAGCAGCCAACACCGGCACGCTGGATGTAGAGGCCAGCACTTTATGAAAATCGCGGAATATCTCGGACTTTGGCTTCTGTTTTATGCCGGCTTTGCCGTCAGCCTTCTACTGCAGGCGCAGACCTCGGTCACGTCGAATTCAAATGGCCTGCGTAATGTTGGCGACTGGATCAAGCTGCACTGGCACGTCGTGATCGCGCGGCTTTTTCTTTCCCAGATGTTTCTGCCGCTAATCATTCACTACATTCCGGCGTCGATCGGCCTGCCGATCTGGTCGGTGTACGGAGCGTCCGGATTTATTTCTGACAGCCTGCTCGACAAAGTGCTTTTCATGTTCGGTCAACGGCTGGGACTGAAAGTGGAAGTTCCGCAAGAGGCACCACCGCATAATCCGCTGAACATACCGCCGGCGCCACCGGCAGCAGGGAATTGAATGGCTTTCATTCTCGAAGTTCTGATCATCGACGCCGGCGATCGCGCGATCAAAGTCGGCCATCAATTTTATGGCTACACCGAACAAGAAGTCCGGACCTACTACCGCGAGCACCTGGCCAGCTGCGAATACTTCAAAGCGGCCGTGAGAGAGAACAGGGTGATCGAGGATCTCGAGGAAGTGGACGACGAAGACCTTCCCGACGAGGACGGTGACGACGATGACGATTAGCGCTGATCCGAACACCTGGCCAAGCGGGGATCCGATCTGGAATATCGCTCGAGCGATCGCGATGGCCGAGGGCGCGAACGTTCCAGGATCCAACCCCGATCGACTGAACAACCCGGGCGACATCTCGGACGGGGTACAAACCTTCGGCGCCGAATTTCACAGCGGCTCACACGTCACGCATTTTCCCGACAAGCAGACCGGCTGGCAGTGGCTTTACAACAAGATCCAGAACGCAGCCTCGGGCGCGTCGTCAGTGTTTGGTCCCACGATGACATGGTTTCAATTCGGGCAGCACTACGCACCGCCGAACTGGCAGGTGTGGGCCAGCAACGTCGCGGCTGCTCTCGGCGTCGATCCGAATTCAACCCTGGCCGAATATCTTTCGCCGGGCACAGCTCCGGCAAATGTCGCAGATCCCAGCATCGATCCAACAACCGCTGGCGGATCCGGCGGAGGGGACATCCTCGGGATCCTGGTCGTCGCCGGCTTGGCCGCCTGGCTGGTCGCACGTTTGTGGAGTTGAAAACCTTGCTGGCCGTCATCTACCAAGGCGATCGGCACGTCGCAGTTTGTTCTACATGGAGCAATGAATTCGTTGTGCTGCTTCGCGAGCTGCTGCAGAAGAACGATCCAAGTTTTCGGGTGGTAGTCGAAGAGTTCTTCAAAAAGAGATCATGAAGCACATCGGAATAGTTTTGCTGGCAACGATTGGCTTCTTGGGCCTGTTGCCGGCCGCGCTCGGGCAGTTCACCACCGTCACAGGCACGGTTATCGATCCGAACGGTCTGCCCTACGCCGGCGGGACGATCAGCGCACAGCTTATCCTCTCGGGAACCTCTCCAACCCTGAACGGCCAACCCTACACGCCACCCACGCAGCCAAGCGGACTCGACAAAAATGGCACTTTTCTCCTGAACGTCGCCGACAACACCCAGCTGCAGCCTGGCGGAACGCAGTGGAATTTCAGGGTCTGCTCGTCCCTAGGTTCGATTCAACCGGCCGGCGGAAAGGGGTCCGTTTGCTTTTCGCTAGTGGCGCCGATCACGATCTCGGGATCCGCGCAGAACATCAGCGCACAATTGAATGCGGTGGCTCTGCCTCTTTCTTTCTCTGGAAGCGCCAGTAGCGCTTCACAAGGCTACGTCGCCACCAACAACACTATTTCTAATCTCAAGTGCGATGCGGGGACGACCGACGATACTGCTGCCCTGAATGCACTGCTGGCGGGCATCGGCTCAACGCTGGCGAAGATCGTCCTCCCCTCGCAATGCCTGCTCAGCACGATTTCGATTCCCGGGAACGTAACCATCGACACCACTCCCGGTGGCGGAATTAAGGTTGTCACCGGGCAGACCGTTTCGATTGCCGGGCCGGTCATCTCGCCTATACAAAAGATTTTCTTCAACGCGACAGCGGGACAGGGGACCGTTGCTTTTACCGGGACGCAACTAGTCCGCGTCTATCCCGAGTGGTGGGGGGCGATTGGAAATAACAGCACTGGGCCAGTAGAAACCTCGAACACAGCGGCCTTTCAAGCAGCGGAAATTGGGGCCTTCGGGACCAATCGTACCAATGCATCTGGGCTCTCAAACTTCAACCGCATCCTGCACTTTTCCGACATCTACTACATCAACGGGGAAATCCAGTTTTATCACGTCAACGGCTTCAGATTGGAAGGCGAGAACCGGCTACTGACAGGTATTTCACAAGCGGCGTCAAACAAGCGAATCATCGACGGGCAGAACATCTCCTACGGAGAAATATCCAACTTACGGTTCTCGACCAGCGCAACGCAAAATGTTCCCTTGATCGATCTCGACAACGATGGAACGCACGGAGCCGACCTATCTCCGCAGTTCATTGACTTCAGGAATGTCGACATCTTCGGCAATGGTGTGGGTCTAATCGGTGTTCTGATAGCAAAAACCGGTGGCACGGCCCAAGGTAGCAACATCAATTTCTGGGACCCGGCGTTCAGCGGATTCTCGCAAGCATGCCTGCAATTCGGCACACCTGGAGCGTACGCCTACAACGCTCTAGCGAACAGCACGTGGAACGGAGATTTCCAGAGCTGTCCCGGATACGGCATCGCGGCCTATGCAGGGCAAGTCGAGGTACACGGGACAACCTTTGAAGACGGGTTTCAGGTGCAGACCGGCTTCGATGTGTATTGCGAGTCTCCGCAGTATCCCTGTCTGGTTGAGAATGTACGATCCGAAGGCCGAAGACTTGCAGCAGGAAATCCAATCAAAGTCGTAAACAGCCACACGATCAATCAGGCCTCTACTCCACAGCCAGGTAATACTTTCCCGCTAGGCACTATCATCACGGGATCCGTAGTTGGCGGGGATGGGCAATATTACAAAGTCACGGTAAGCAGCAGCGGTTTTGGCGGAGTAGGTACACCCGGTGCACCCCAGACAGCGACCTCTGGCAGCGCGACTACGATCGTCAATTCAGGCGCGGCCTACACGGTCAATGCTTTCAACGGATATCTTGCCTCAATTCTCGGAGGAACCGGAATCGGAGAATATTGCCTGGTCACATCGAACTCCGCTACCACGATCACCTGCGCAGCGGGCTGGCTTACTAAATACGTCCGACTCCCGATCGTAAACCCGGACAACACAAGCACCTTTATCGTGGAACCGAATTGGGGAACTCAGACGACTAGCGGCGGAATGACCTGGGCCGCGCTGAACGAAAACGGGATTGAAGGGAATCTGGGTTCGGGGTGCGACTTCTGTGAACTCGATCACGTGGATGTTCCCGGCGACAAAATAGCCGTGGGCAATCACATGACGACAAAACTTGTCACCGTGACTCGGCCCGACTGGTTCACTACGGTTTCATCTGTAGCCCCGTTTCTCGATGTCTCCACCGCCCAAATAAGTCTCGACGTTTCGCTCGATGAAACCGTGAGCCGCGCGGGCACGCCCTTCTATCAGTCCTGGAGTTTTCCCAGAACTGCCGGCATCACAGGCTATGCCAACTGGAGCCAATTCACCCTTCCCAACAAAGCTTTCTGCTGGCCTACGGGACTCCCGGCTGCGTCTGCAAAGGATGTTTGCGTTGGCGGGAGAAGCGATCCCGGCTCGGGAACATCGACTTCACGGGCAGTTTTTGAAATCAAGGGGATGATCGGATCATCCACTCCGTTCGGAACCGACCAGAACGGGACCGCAACAAGAATTCAGGGCGGGCTGCCAACTGGCGCTGGACTACCGGGAGCAATCGAGTTCTGGTTGGGGTTAACAGGTGGCTCAGGCACAACCGTCACCGATGGGTCGTTCGTAGGAGGTTTCAGTCGCACTGCTGGAGGTGTAGCACAATTTCAAGTTCCGGCTGGCAGCCTTGCTACACCTGGTTTGTCAATAGGAAATACGGTCGATGGCTTCGACGGATTTGGTACTCACCAAATTGGGCTGATCTCAAACGGCTACCTGGCAGGCAACGTCAATGGGTCGGATGGATTGGATTTGAATCCAGGAACCATCCTTGGCTGGTGTGCTGCTGGAGGCAACTGCCTAACTGATGCAGGCAATATAAATCTCCAAGCTGGAGGTGTAATTGGCATAGGACAAAGCACGACCTTGCTTAATTCTGGTCGGCTCAAGGCTGCTGCCTACATGTCGACGGGCGCGACGTTCTCCTCTAATGGTGGTTGCACTGAAAGTGCACTGGTTGGCGGAGCCTCCGCCGGCAAGTTCACGGTCGGCCAAAACACTGCTTGCACCATCATCATCACAATGGGGAATTCTGCCACTGCACCGAACGGCTGGACCTGCACAGCTTACGACCAGACAGCGGTTCCTGCTGTGGCCATCCGCCAAACTGCCAGCACCGCCACGACGTGCAGCTTGCTAATGACGGTTGCGACCAACGACGTGATTACGTTTAGCGCGCTAGGGTTCTAAAAAAAGCCAGGCACCCAGCCCCCGGCGGCTTACCTGGCAGCAAATGAGAACTCCCCAAAGAGAGGGAGAAAGATGAAACGGAAAACTTTCAGTCTCGCATTCTTGCTTCTGTTCTCAAGCCTAACCTTCGCGCAGTTCACCACCGTCACCGGCACCGTCGTTGATCCGAACGGCCTCCCTTATGCCTTGGGCACCATCACACCGCTGCTGGTTCTCGCCGGCGGAACACCGACTCTAAACGCGATTCCGTATATTCAACCAACGCAGGCGACGGGCCTCGATGGAACGGGACACTTCACGGTTCAGTTAGCGGATAACACTGCACTCCAACCGCCAGGCAGCACCTGGAATTTCATGGTGTGTTCTGCTGGCGGAACGATTCAGCCGGCTGGCGGAAGGGGACCAGTTTGTTTTTCCCTTAGCGCACCGATCACGATCTCAGGATCCTCGCAGGATATTTCGACGCAGCTGTCGAGCGCAGCAGTCGCGCTCAGCAATATAACGGGCGGTGGAGGCGCTTGCGCTGCGGCATCTGTCAACCCACCCAGCATCCAGTTCGGCACGCAGCAAACCGGCCAGGCCAGCCCGGCACAGTCTGTCACCATCTCAAATATTTGCACGACACCAATCACCGTTCTAGGTGTGACGCTCCCGCCTGGCTCGGACTACTTCAGCTCAAACCCGCTATTTTGCAATCACACATTGGTTGCGAATGCGAGCTGCGTTTTTAGTTTGCAACTGCGACCGACTGCACCAGGACCAGAACCGGCGACGTCTCTCACGGTCACGACCAGCGCCCCGATCGATCCGCAAAACCCTTTAACGATAGCCTTAACCGGATCCGGATCGGCGACACCAACCTTCCCGCTGACGATCGACTGTGGCACCGGCACGGGAAGTTTTAACGTCGCAACAAACGAGAATCCACCACTCATCAGTTTGTCTTGTGCGAATGGCGTACCAACCGGAGTCGCGAGCAACAACTACGTAAGCGGCAGCGTGCCTTCGGTGCAGGTGACACCTCTAAACGGAAGCACCTTCGTCACTTTCGCCGGCGGCGGCTGTGCTACGACGAATCCGTGCCCAGTCACGGTCAGCGCAGCCACTACCGTCGTTGTGACAGTCACCGCGCCGGTTCCTACCGTCAACTTAAACCTGACAAGCCTTGGACCTGGGACGGTCACGGTTACCAGCGACGTCGCTGATGCGCAAGGGATCCTGAATTGCATTTCGATCAATGGCGTGGTTTCTCCGGTGGGTAACTCCGGTTGCGGCCTAGTGGTCCCGGTTGGAACGCCTGTAACCCTCACGGCCGTGCTCGGTGGCAGCTCATCTCTTCTCGGATGGACCGGCGCTTCGGCCTGCCTCACCAACGCACTGACCTGCGTTGTAACTCCCAGCAAAGATACAACAGTCCAGGTCAACTCGACGCTGACCACCGTTCCGATCGCGCTGGTGAATGCAGGTTTCACGACTCTCTCCGGATCCGGGACAACGGTCACCTATACATTTGCAACGCAGCACGCCGGCGGGATGGACGTTTGCTTTATCGCAGCCGGCCAGGTTGTGACCGGCGCCGTGGATACGGCCGGCAACACATGGGCGGCACTGAACACAAAAACCACAACGGGCTCAAGCTCGCAGATCGCATGGGGCTCGAACAATATTGCGGCGACGAATCCCAACACGGTCACGGTCACTTTCGCGGGCGCACAAACCTTTCGATCACTGCGCTGCCTCTCCTATGACGGCATAATCACTAGCGCCGGCTTTGTAGACGCCACAGCCAACGGCACCGGCACCAGCGCGACTCCCGCGGCCGGCAATCTAACCACGACACAGAACAACGATCTGCTGGTCTGCGGAACCACCAGCCAGCAGTCAGTACAGACTGCCGATTCAACCTATGTGCAAGAGGTCCTCGATGCCCCCTTCAACGATGACAGCGAGGATCGGCAAGGTGTGCCAACCGGGACTTACAACTGCCAACCTAAGCTGACTGGTAGCACCACTTGGGTGACGCAAAATATCGCATTCAAGGCGCAGCAAACCACAAACCAGGTCAACAATTTCAGTCTCACCATTGTGGGTAACGGTCTCGGATCCGGCACGCTCACTATTCCGGGAAGCACTTGTACTTTCACCGCTGGCACGACCCCGGGCTGTAGCGTTCAGGTGGCGGCAAATTCCACCCCGGTGATCACCGCATTTGCGTCGCCTGGGTCGGCCTTCGGGGGATATGGTGGCGTCACCGGATGCAGCTTCCCGGTGCAGTGCACGGTCCCGGCGATCACTGCTCCGACGCAGCTCTCGGTGACATTCAATCTGAGCGGGACAAATGCGTACTACGTGAATCCGTCCGGATCGGATTCAAATAGTGGGCTGTGCCCTGCAGCCGTGACGGGATGCAGCGGTCCGTTCGCCACCCTCAACAAGGCCATTTCCGCTTTCCAACTCGGCGCCAGTGGAACAGTGATCCACGTGGCCAATGGAACCTACAGCGGCGCCGTAACCGTCACGCGGGGCGGATCCTCACCGACCGTGCGACTGGTCATGCAATGCGACAACGGCATCGCCTCTTACCAGGCAGCGGTCGGGAAATGCATGTTCACCGCGGCAGGAGCAGCGTTCACTCTCGCCGGCGGCAACAACTTCGACATCGTAGGCTTCGACATAGGTGGAAATGGGAACCAGTTTGAAGCGATCGACGGCTTGGTCTGCGGAGCTGCTCAGCAATCGACCTGCAACAACAGCGTGCATGTGATCGCGAACTACATTCACGATCTGGCGCAGAATATTTCGTTCGACTCGACAGGATGCTCTCCCTTCGGCCAGGCGCCGGGCGCGATCCTCATCCTGAACAATCACAATCATTTTGTGACCGACCTGCAGGTGCTCCGGAACGCCATCATCCACTATGGACCGGCCAAAAATAACAACTGCAACACTGGCCCAAACGGGATGTACATCGACACCCAAGGGGCCATCGTTGAAGGCAACCTCGTCATCAACACCTATCTGTTTGGCCTGCAGTACTACGGGCAGCCCTGCAGCGGCTCGGTCTCGAACAACACGTTCATCAATAACCGATATGCCTGGACGATCTCTGGAAGCGGAGAAGGGATCTGCACCAAAGGCAACATGACGATGAATAACAACATATCGGTGGGCGAGACGCAGGGACATTTCATCGCGATCAGCACCTTTCCCTGTACCGATAGCGCGCATCAGTCATTCTTCGGCAGTAACATCACAGACGGAGTGAACCCCGATTTCCTCAATGAACCGCCAGCCTCGTGCAACACGATCAGCCCGCCTTCTGTTACCCACGCCAGCGGAGCGTCCCTCTTCGTGAACTATCAGACGGACGGCAGCGGCAACTACGCGCTAAAGGGAGGCAGCCCAGGTCTCGGAACCGGAACGAAAACGTGCGTGAGCGGCGCCGCGATCAACCCGTGCACGCCTGCAGTGAATATCCTGGGTGTGGCGTCGCCGGTTCCACCAAACGTGGGAGCGTTTTAGGCATCGATCACTGCGTCGCCTGGTGTGATGTTTGGCACGACCTGCATGTGCAGCGTCTTTTTGCAATCGGTGCAGTAGACACAAAGGATCACCCACGCATCGTGCATCCAGTTGTAGAGACCGATCGCGGGGAGCTCGGCGTTGCAGTGGGGACAGTGGGGAGTCGGAACAGCAACCTGGTCAACGGCCATTAGAGATTTCCTTTCCATCAACCTTCAAGAATTCCCACGGCTTGCAGGCTCGTTCTGGAATGCGAGGATCGATCTTCCCTTCAGCCCTGAATTCGCGAGCCATCGCACACATACCGTCGTGCACTCCCTTGTCGAATCCGACGAAGTAGATCACCCAAAACAGGAGCACAGCATCAACACTCAGCAGGAGCTGCTTCCACGTGCTCATCTCTCGCCTGCTGGGGAATGGCAGCTGCGGTGGGACTGTTTGGTATCTGTCGGACTAAGGCTGTAGCGTGGTGA
>Ga0207100_1180_pt1 | contig 13804 bp, 19 predicted proteins | sample Alteio_BWMinHeat_82_FD_153520 | JGI IMG/M metagenome (GOLD analysis project Ga0207100, IMG submission 153520) | Enriched cells from forest soil in Barre Woods Harvard Forest LTER site, Petersham, Massachusetts, United States -... | ecosystem: Environmental > Terrestrial > Soil > Temperate forest >...
GGCAGCGCGGGCGCTGGCAAGACTCTGCTTGCGATGGAGTTTTTGGTTCGCGGAGCCACGGAGTACAACGAACACGGTGTCTTCATGGCGTTCGAAGAAACCGCCGCGGATCTGACGGAAAACGTGCGTTCCTTGGGCTTCGACCTCGAAACGCTGATCGAAGAGAAGAGTCTGGTCGTAGACCATGTCCGCGTGGAGCGCGGCGAAATCGATGAGACGGGCGACTACGATCTCGAGGGTCTGTTCATACGCCTGGGTTTAGCCATCGACGCCATTGGAGCCAAGCGCGTGGTGCTGGACACCATTGAAAGTTTGTTCTCCGGACTTCAAAATGAAGGCATCCTCCGCGCGGAGTTGCGCCGCCTGTTTCGCTGGCTCAAAGACAAGGGCGTGACCGCTGTGATCACCGCCGAGCGCGGCAACGGCGCACTGACCCGACAAGGGCTAGAAGAGTACGTTTCCGATTGCGTCATCCTGCTTGACCACCGAGTAACGGAACAGATCTCTACTCGCCGTCTGCGCATTGTCAAATACCGAGGTACGACCCACGGCACCAATGAGTACCCGTTCCTTATTGACGATGATGGTTTCAGCGTCTTGCCCATCACATCTCTGGGCTTGCAGCATCAAGTGAGTGACAAACGGATTTCTAGCGGTATTGCCCGGCTGGATGCAATGCTCGGCGGTAAGGGATTTTACCGGGGCAGCACGATTCTAGTGTCGGGCACTGCGGGAACGGGCAAGAGCAGTTTGGCGGCCAACTTCGTCCATGCCGCTTGCGGGCGCGGCGAGCGGTGCCTCTATTTTTCGTTCGAGGAATCGCCGGGCCAGATGATTCGGAACATGCGTTCGATTGGTTTGGACCTGGAGTCGTGGGTGAAGAAGAACCTGCTGAGTATTCATGCCAGCCGTCCCACGTTTCACGGGTTGGAAATGCACCTGGCGACCATCCACAAACTGGTGCAGAAATTCAAGCCGCAAGTGGTCGTTTTCGATCCCATCGGTGGTTTGATTGCCGCAGGAAGCAGGCGAGATGCGAACACCATGCTGATTCGCCTAATTGACTTTCTAAAGCTGGGCGGTGTTACTGCCTTTTTGACCAACTTAACCTCAGGCGGAGCGGCCTTGGAGAGTACCGAGGTCGAGATCTCATCGCTGGTGGACACCTGGCTTTTAAACAGGGACATTGAACTAGGCGGCGAGCGCAAGCGGGCAATGTACGTTCTCAAATCACGCGGCATGTCCCACTCCAATCAACTCCGGGAGTTCCTTCTGACGGACCGGGGGTTCGACTTGCTGGACGCGTACGCAGGGCCGAAAGCTAAGCTCACGGGATCATCTCGTTTGTCGCAGAAAGTCGCGAGAAGGAATGAAAAACGCAGCAAAGCGCGTCCGGCAGCAACCTCTTAGCCTTCAGGAGCTCTCGAAGAAAAAGGCGCATGAGCAGAGTGAAGCCGAAGTGTGGGAACTTCGCCTGTACGTAGCAGGGCAGACACCGCGGTCACTAGCCGCTTTCGCAAACCTCAAGAGGATCTGCGAGGAGCATCTGTCGGGCCGATACAATATCGAAGTTGTCGACCTGAAAGAGCACCCGCATTTAGCGGCAGGCGACCAGATTGTGGCGATCCCCACACTAGTGCGGAAGTTGCCTGAGCCGTTACGCAAAATTGTAGGTGATCTAAGCAGCACCGAGCGTGCCCTGGTCGGGCTACAACTGCGACCCGCTAGCCAAGAAACTTCACGGGGGTCGTGACTGTTTCGCTGAACGATCAAGGTTGGTGAAGCTCGGCGGGGGAAATTCATATGGCGAAAAAGAGACCTGCATTTGAGACGAACGTTCAAAGAAAGGAAGAAGCCGAGGAGACGCTGCGTGCCATCCGTGACGGGGCGGTCGATGCATTCGTGGTGGAGGAACCCGAAGGCCACCGGGTCTATACGCTAGAGGGCTCCGACCTCCCCTACAGTATCCTGGTTGAGCGAATGCAACAGGGGGCGGCCATGCTGAATGCCCGCGGGGACATCATTTACTGCAATTTTAGCCTGGCGCGCTTGTTGGATAGGCCACATGAGACGGTAATTGGAGTTCCTTTGCAAGATTTTCTTGACCCGATTGACCGGCCCTCGTGCCAGGCGCTGTTGAGCGAGACGCAGGTCGGGTCGAGCGAAGGTGAAATGCGCGTGCGGCGGGCGGATGGCGCTGTGATTCCAGCCAATTTCTCCTTCAGGTTGTTGTCGGGAGACAAGTCGACAACGGGTGTTCTGATAACCGATCTTACAGAGCAGAAGCAACAAGAAGAATTCGCGTCACGCCTGCAAAGGATGCAAGACGACGAGCGCAGGCGTCTCTCCCGAGAGTTGCACGACAGCGTGGGTCAGTTGCTCGTGGCTATAAAAATGAATATCTCAGTAGTTAAGCAGGAGGCTTATAAGCTTAGTACGGAAGCCGCGAAATTAGTCAGCGATAATGATGCAATGATCGATGAAATCGGCAGCGAAATCCGGACCATTTCTCATCTTCTTCATCCGCCCTTGCTAGACGAGGTTGGCCTTACTTCAGCTCTTCGGTGGTACGTTGATGGTTTTGCACAACGAAGCAAAATCAAGGCAACTCTCGACATACCCCAAAGTCTAAACCGCTTGCCCCAAGACATGGAGATTGCGGTCTTTCGCGCGGTTCAGGAGTGTTTGACAAATATTCATCGTCACTCTGGTAGCCCGACTTGCGCTGTCAAGCTGACTCAGGACGAACATGGATTGCGTGTCGAGGTCAAAGACTCGGGTCGAGGCATCCCCAAAGCTAAACAATTGACCTTGCCCTCATCGGGTGGCGTCGGTCTTCGCGGAATGCAGGAACGCATTCGACAGCTTGGGGGGACTCTGGAAATCGACTCCAGTAAGAACGGTACCGTTATCACAGCGACGTTACCAGTTCCGCACGCAAGCACCGCTTCCGTGAGCAAGGAGGTGGCCTGACTTCGCGTACGCTGGATGTATCGGCCATTGCGGCGGATCGCTCCATCGTATTATCGAAATCCACATCGTGCTTACGGATCGCCTTCAAAAGGGCGAGGTCCTTGTGCGGAAACCAAGTGTTTGATGACACTTGAGATAGCCAGGCATGTTTCCTGTGGAACTGTGAGGTTAGGCACGCGATTTCCGCAGGGATTTTGGAACGCGGGTTTTGGCTCCTGCAGGTAGGCGTCAGGGGAGATCACATCGCACTGAACGGTTTACGTGAGGCGAATTTTTGCTCAGCCACCCTTGTTGGGCGTAATGTGGGGCAGTGAACAAAAGCGGAAAACGCATTTGCGCAGGATGCTACTTATCGTCATTGGCATTTTGGCCGTCTCGCTGTTTTATAGATCGCTAAAGGCGCTGCACCACGCGGATCCTAATGCACAGCCTCATGCGCCGCTGCATGATCCGAAATGACTGGCAGTCCGAGTGAAGCTATTCCAGCCCTGAAACTGCACCCTGTGGACTAACGGCTCTCGTCTTTCTTGATCGAAGGACCCGCCTGCGTGATACTTCCAGGAACCAGGTCAGTCTTGATCGTAATTTTCTGTTTTGGTAAGAGGTTGATTTCGGTGTCGAAAGCCTGGTATCCGGGTAAAGCGATCTTCACCCGATATTTGCCAGGGCTTAGCAGCATTGCCCGTCCGACTCCGCCAAATTCATGGACGGTGCCCACAAAACCGTCGTCCACAAAAACAGCAGCCCTCTCCGGCGTGACTTGGAGCTTGACTTGAGATGTCACCGTGGGAAATTGGGCTGCGGGATCCTTCTGCATAGTCACACGCAGCACCACCTTGGCTCTACAACCACCTTCTGAGTAAAATCCATGTACCCGGACTGGCGCACGGAAATCTCATGTTCGCCTGGCAGAAGTAAAACTTTCTTTTCGTCCTTGAGCTCTTTTGCGTAGCCGACATATTTGCCCGTCGATCCATACGCCCGAGGTCTTCTCCGTCTTGGTCTTCGTGACGAACTGCACTTCCCCTAGGACCTGGTTCTGCGGGTACGATGCAATAGACACCAATAAGACAAAAACAAGCGTCAGAGTCGTACAGCGAAATGCATTACGGTTTTTAGTCACACGCCCTACTCCACTATACAAAGTTGGCTGCTGTCGGCCGGGAAGAAAGCCTTTCAGCTCCACGGCCTTGGCACAGAGTTCTTTGATTCGATCTTCCAATCGTTAACGATAACCCCCGGAGAGAATCAAGGGCAAGGCGGTTGAAGGCTAAGGCTGCGGAAAGGGGCGCTAACGACCTGTTCCAGTTGGGTCATAAGGTCTCGCAGGGTCTTGTCGCCAGCCTCCAACCTATTTCTAAGGTCGGTGCCCACCACCATGGCTTCCTGATACGCAGTCCGAGCCTCAGTTAAAAGATGCACCTGTTCAATGAAAGCTGTTGCAGACCTGGTGAACTTGTTCATGGCCTCGGCATACATTGCCCAGCTTGGCATCGGCTGGGTGCCCACGACGTCCTCCCTTTTCCACATCCGTTCACTCCTTCATTCCTTTATCGCTAGTTTTTCGCGACCTGCAGGTTGTTGGTGACCGAGAAAACTCCGGGAACACCATTTGCCTGAATATTTGCAATGTTCTTGTCGCCCTCATTGTCAACCACACCCTCTAGAGCGACCTTCCCGTTCCTGACGATAATGCGGATCGGCTGTTGCACACCCAGTGCATATTTCTGCAACGCCGGGTAGCCGTAAATGGCGCGGTAAAGCTGACGGCGAAGGCTTTCGTCCATAGGGGACGGCGGCAGTACTTCGATCTGATTGTCCACCTGCTCGACGCCTTCGATTCTTTTGACTACGTTCTCGGCGTCGGACTTCAAGGTTGGACGGGTAACCTGGCCTACGAGAGTGACGTTGTAGCCATCTACCTTATAGGCCAGATTGTCGAACACCCCGAGATACGGCAGCATCAGCAAATCATGCCTGACTTCTTTCGTAATCCGCTCGGTAGAGCGAGGGGCCTGGTCTTGGGCCAGAGCTGCGGAAGCTAACGCTAGAAGTGTGCAAGCAACGAAAATGGTGCCCAATTTCATCTTGATTCTCCATTTCTGAGCTTCGTTGGACGGACCTTCCTACGCCGCTCTCAGTTGACCGGTTGCGTCCGATCCGTGCTGCTTCACCATCTTGTTGTAGTTCCCCATAATGAGGAAGGGAGCCGCCCATTGACCCACGAAGAGTGCCCAGTGATTCTTACCCGACAATTTCAGAGCGGCTGACACCGCCATTGAGCCAAGGGCCAATCCCAGGAATAAACTGGACGGCACCATCGATGTCTGCCGCTCAATTGCGCCCGTTACCTCATCTTCACTTGCCTGCCCGCGTTCCACTCTGGTTTCCATAATTTCTCCCTGTTGAAGTTGAAAACTCACCATCGCACGTCCACAGCTTGAGCGGTATCCGGTAGAGACCCGATTCCCAGACTTTGTTGTTGGTAGGGTGACCAGTTCTGCATCGAACAGATAACCGCACCTGTGTGGCGGTCCGCTCGGTACATCTTTGCGTGCGAAACACTCATCTCAGACTCGCTTGACAATCCAACTCAGGAGTTTTTATATGGCAAACGAAAATCAAGGCCAGCAGTCCGGTGGGCAGCAGCAAAAGGATAATCCTTCTGGACAGGAACAACCCGGACAGAAGAAGCCGAACCCTTCAGGTGAACAGGAATCTCAGGCCAATGAGCAACAGCGACGAGCGCCGGGCCGCGAGCACGACCAGGGCAATGAACCACCCCAGCGTCGCGCACCCGGCGAAGGACAAAAAGAAGAAGGTGGGCAGAACGAAAGAAAGCGCGCGTAAACACGAAGGCCCCCTCATCCCAAAGGGGGCTTTTTCTTATCCGCATCGCGTGTATTTGTACCCGTTATCTAGAAAGGGTGCCCGATACCGGCCACGGACACTCTTCCTTCTCCAGCCTCTGAACTGCTGCTTGGTTTTTCCGCTCAGACTGAGAGTCCCTTACCCACACGATCCTGAATCGAGCCTTTCGCTGCTGGTATTGAACCCACAGTAAGTCTCCCGACCGTATTTCCTGGGACAGCCCCGACAGAAGTGCGCCACCATTGCTAATGCTGCTGGCAGTGGCGCTTTGCGTGAAAGGCATCCCGTTGGCGCCAGTTCCGATACTTGTACTGCAAGATCCACTTGCGCACGGGGCTCGTGCCGACGCTCTGCCATAATTGCCTCCGACGAGGCGGCTTTGGCCATCTTGGGCGGTCCCTTCACCAGTCGGCCCGTTGTTCTTCACCAACCTAGCGGAAGTATTGTGACTGTTTTCGTTTTCAGGCTGGCATCTTGGCGTGTGGGTTCGCCAGATTGTAGGTCTGCATCATACGCCCGACTGAGACCGGGTACCACTTTTGGGCCGGCGCGATTATTTCCCCCGTCGCAAATTCGGCCATGGCGGCTTCCTGTGCAGAGCGTTGCCGTTCATCAATTGCACAAGAGACCGACGCCCTAGGGGCGCGGCGGAAGGATGTGTAACAGACTGTTTGAGCCTATCACTCTTGTGAGCCCTTCTCTGTCTGGCATCGGACACTTTAAAAGTTCCTGGCGTGATATAAGACTTTTCCCCACGAGGGCGGGCGCCAAATGCGAGAGAACCGAGAGAAATGGATGGAGCTATGTGAGCAGGCGGCCACAGAACAAGATCCTGAAAAGTTCATGGAACTGATATCGCAAATCAACCGACTGTTGGAAGCCAAGGAGCGACGACTCAAAGGCAATCTCCCTGCCACTGAGTCGCCGGGCTAACTCAGCTGCACACGTGATTTTATCGAACATTGGATCAAACCTCTTGGCAGCTCATGAGCATCCGACTCCGTGCAGTTTTGCCAGGACGACGCCATTCTTAGCATGATTTGTCAGGGATTCAGGCCGTCTGAATTTCCTAAGGATCGTTTGTGGAAAGCAAGAATCTCCAAGTCGTGCAGGCTGGCCAGCGGACGAATCCTTCAGGGAATCCAGTCGGCAACCTAATACTGTTGTCGATGGTTGATAGCGACTACAGCTCACTGCGTCCCCATCTCGAATACGTCGAGTTACCGAACCATCTAGTTCTTCACGAAGCGGGGAGCGGACTGGAATTTGCGTACTTTCCGAATCGGGGATTGATTTCTCTTGTGGTCGCAATGCAGGACGGAAGAACCGCGGAGGCAGGCGTAGTGGGAAATGAGGGCTTTACAGGAATACCGGCGGCGGTTGGCTTGAGCAGAAGTCCCCTTCAGGCGGTCGTGCAAATTACGGGGGATGGTTTTCGGGTCGGGGTCGGAGCTTTACAAAACACTTTGGAATCCGCCCTAAACCTTCAATTGTTGTTAAGTCGCTATGCCGTGCTTCAGGGCATGCAGGTTGCCCAAACGGCTGGGTGTAATCGACTGCATGATCTGGAGCAGCGTCTCGCGCGGTGGTTGTTGATGACTCAAGATCGGGTGGATTCAGAGTGCCTGCCCATCACTCATGATTTTCTTGCGACCATGCTGGGGACAAACAGATCCAGCGTGAGCCTGGCTGCGGGTATTTTACAGCGGGAGAAGAGCATCGAGTACACCCATGGCGCAGTGACGATCGTCAATCGCAAGAGACTCGAGGAGTCGGCCTGCGAGTGCTACGCCATAATGCAACAGTACAATGGCCAACTCGGTCTGAAATAGTCCGAGCTCGATACGACTACACGCTGTCGAAAGAGGTCCTTATGGCTGGAGTTGAAGTATGAACCCGCTGCGTATTTTGGTGGCTGACGATCATGAGATTGTTCGCCGCGGGTTGGTCTCGCTCCTCAAGTCTCATGCCGGATGGGATGTGTGCGGCGAAGCCCAGGACGGACGTGAGGCCGTTGATAAAGCCAAAGCATTGAGGCCGGACATAATCATCCTGGACATCGGTATGCCCAACCTAAACGGGCTGGAAGCAACTCCCCAAATGCTGCACCACAATCCACAGTCAAAGGTGCTCATCTTGACGATCACCGACGTAGATGAAGTCGTACGAACCGTGCTGGATGCAGGCGCGCGGGGATTTGTACTCAAGTCGGACGCGGCGCGGGACCTGGTAGTGGCAGTAAAGGCCCTGCAGTCCGACAAGACCTTCTTTACTTCCAGGGTAGCCGAGATGGTGCTCGGGGGATATTTGGGCCGAGACGAGCCCACGGCCGACGGGAAGTCATCTTTGCCAGCTTTGACACCTCGTGAACCGTGAAGTCGTTCAACTTCTGGCCGAGGGCAAGTCAACGAAAGAAGTAGCTGTGATCTCGACTTGAGTGTCAAAACCGCGGAAACCCATCGCAGCAACATCATGCGAAAGCTGAACCTGCAGTCTGTAAGTGAGTTGGTTCTTTACGCAATCAAAAACAAGATGTTACATGTTGTTATTCCTCCGCTTGATCTCTCGGCGCCCCCGAAGCCAAGTAAGACCTGATGGCTCCCATCCTTCCGCTTCGGGCTTCTATCCGTTGTCACGAGTCAAAAGCGCCGCCGCAAACGTATGTATCGCCTCGTGATCGAATTGCTCGTCGTTGCCGTAGGCTCTGGCGTGGTTGTGGCGCTTTTAGCGGATTGGCTCAACACCTTGGTGAATAGAAATGAAAATAGCTCATCACCCTGGTACGGCAACACTAGCCGTCACCCATCTGCCGACAATAGGCGATATGAAACTAGCGGTGCTCTCGCTCATATTGCGGCGTGACTGCTTTTCGTTCGCGTTTTCTCTGTTTGACCGCCCCCAAGCCTCAGGCGCACTGCTCGCGCTTCAGGCGGTCCGCGCCCCCAACACAAAGTGAAGTATTAGGGAGATCACCGCGAATACCAGCAAGAGGTGAATCAAACCACCGGCAACGTGGAACACAGTGAAGCCGCCGATCCAAGCAACCAGCAAAACCGCAAATAAGATCGTCCAGATACTCATTTGTCTCTCCTTATCATGTTCAAGTACCCGGCACACCGGGCGAGAATCGCCGCCCGGCGTGCCAGGCTTAAAGTATTTCTTATGCAATCTCCCGGACAGGTACAGCGTTTTTCTCACCATGAGCTTCGCCGGTCGAAGAAATATCCTTAGCACCCGTGCGTTCAAGAATATCCTTCGCGCTCTTCGTCTCTTCGGAATTGTCGGAGTGAACGGAGAGCAGGATCCCGCCGTCTTTCACACGGCCTTCGTAGCGCTTGGCCTCATATTCCGGGATGCCCATACCGACCAAGGCACCCGTGAGACCACCAACCGCGCCTCCTACTCCCGCACCGGCCAGTGCCGCCATGATTGGCCCGGCAGCAATAAAAGGTCCGAGGCCAGGGATTGCCAATGCGCCGATTCCGGCCAGCCAGCCCAAGCCACCACCCAGTAACGCTCCGGTTCCGGCGCCCGCGGATGCACCCTCGGGTGCCTTTGTGTTCTTCTCGTGAGCGAAATCCTTGGTCCCCTTGTTTTCAGGAAACAGTGCCGAAACATCGTTGTTGGAAAAACCGGCCGTCTTCAAAGCTTCGACTGCTCGATCCACATTCGATCGATCGGTATAAATGCCGAAAACTGCTGTGTTCTTACCTTTTCTGAATATTTATTGCTTGGGTTTAACTTCAAGTTGGCTGGTCACCTTGTCTGCCCCAGCGATTTCCGATGCCTTGGCTTCAACCGCAGTCTTTTCCGCGTCCGACCGCACCGGCCCCTTTAGCGTGACCACGCCGTTCTGCGCAATGATCTTCACGTTGCGAGCGTAGCTGGACAGGGATTTGTCCTGGACAATAGACCGGCGAATCTGTCGCGCAAGCTCCCGGTCAGGTTGATTTTCCTTTTGCTGATCTGCCGTCGGCTCTGCCTTGTTCTTGTCTCGCTGGTTTACTGTGGTGTTGTCCGCAGCAGAATCCTGAGCCCGCACCGCGGCGGATACTATGGTCAGTGCGACCGCGAACAGCAGCACTTGAAAGGTAACTTTTAGAATATGTTTCATGTGACTCCTTTTGAAGCAGCACTTACTCAGCCTGCTTGAGTGATGAAGTTTAGATAACCGTCGACTGCACAATTCAGCGTACAGGACGCTGACAAGGTCCCCGTATCGGAAACACTGTAGGACGCCGACTATAAAAAGGTATGACGCGCTGCCTGGATAGGGTGAAGCGTCGAGGCCCAAAAGCCAGGACGCTTCACATTGAGGATTACGCTACTCGCTTGGATTTTTTTCCTTGCTCCCTCATTGCTTCTTCTTCCTCGCGCGCCTTTGCTGTGGTGTTGATCTCCGCGGCAAGTTCGCTAAGTTTCTCGTCGGTTTCCTTCTCTTCCTCAAGTGTTTCCTCAAGGAGAGAAACATGATTGGACTCGCCTAAAGTCTCAGCCATGCTGCGTACGGTGCCGTATCCGGCAATTTCATAGTGCTCGACACGTTGCGCAGCGCCGATCAGGGCAGCGTCCAGAACGCTGCCTTCGTAGTCTTCTTCCATCACTTCAGAGCCTTCCTCGATCAGCCCTTCCATCCCCTTGCACTTCTTGCCCTTAGGACTTTCGCCCAAAGCCTGGAAAATCTTCTCCAGACGTTGGACGTGCCCCTTGGTCTGTTCGAGATGTTCTTCAAATCCCCGCCGTAACTCGTCGGACGAGGCAGCCCTGGCCATCTTGGGCAAAGCCTTAACCAGTTGGTTTTCAGCGTTGTAAAGGTCTTTCAGTTCGTCAATATAAAGGTCTTTTAGTCCTTGATCAGGCATTTTTCCTCCAATAAAAACGATTTCACTGCTGTGCGTCAGATGCCTCTGCTCTCTAATGAGTAGCCTGGTGTGATCGTGGAGATGTCTTCGAGTCGAGAGGCGGGGAGGGCTGGGAGTCTCGTGTTCGAGCTTGGCCCTCAGCGCGGATCGCCTCGAATTGCTTCGACAGTGCCTGAAGTTCCTCGTCAAAAAGCTTTTCGATGTTAATCATTTCATTGTGGGCTGGTTGAATGGAACGGATGACTTCGTCCAGTTTGAGATGAATGTCGCGGGCATCCCGGTTCTTGAGTTCTGTATGAGGAATACCATTAGAAAAGTCACGATCGTGGTGGCAGTGTCGCACGACCAGTTGTCAGGTGTCCGAGCAGTGGAAGTAAGGCCCTAGGACGGCCCACGTAAAGATGATGACCATTGCACCGAGAAACGACCATTTCGAGCCCGCCCAGCAGGAAACCCTAGTCCCGAATGTCTGAAAGCCCTGTCCTTTTCCGTTTTTCATTCTCTCTTCTGCCATTTTGACGTGATCGGGGTTCAGATGCCCGCTCGGATAGAAAGGGTGGTTCGCCGTAGTTGTTCGTGCAGTTCAAACTAGCTCCTGCAGTACAAGGAGGTTCGTGTAGGTGTGCCCATTAGCCTGATACCTCGTTGTGAAGCGGCGCTACCTAAAAGAGCGCCCCTCGTTAAAGGACAAAACGAGATGGTCTTCAATCCCTGCTGGGTCTCACGGGACAAGGCTAACTAGGCCCCTCCGCCGTTTTACGGAAAACGGACGCCAGGGTGGGAAGTTCTTCTTTGATCTCCTGCAACCTCTCTCGCCGTCTTTCATTCTGGTTTTTCTCCTCCTGGCTATGCTGGCTGCGGCCCCAATATTTACGATTGGCAGACTGGATTTCGGAGATTTCGTGCCGCAGTTCTCTAATACGCTCAATTAGGGCGAGTTCATTCATATGGTTTGCGTTTAGCACGCTTCGGACATGATTACGTCACAACTGCAATTTCGTTTGCATCCAGCGTATTCGGTAAGCACTAGAGAAGTTCGCTGTATATCGAAGCGGCCTCAACTGGGCGCACAGTCCCCGAACATTCGATCTAAACCCTCCAGTCCCAACCCTCTGTTACAATCCCCACCCGAGGGGAGACCACATTGGCCAACTTGTCTGGAATTGTGACGCAGTTGAGCAAGGAACGTGATCGACTACACCAACAATTGTCAGGCTTAAATGAGGCACTAGAGGCTTTCGCTGGCGTCTACCGAGGCAACAACGGAATCAAACCTCGACGGAAGATGTCAGCCAAAGGCCGCGCTAGTATTGCCGCTGCTCAAAGAGCACGCTGGGCGAGAGTCAAGGGACACCAGACAGCTTCGAAGTCAGGCAAACGAGCCATGTCCGCATCAGTTCGTCGCAAGATCGCAGCAGCACAACGGGCGAGGTGGGCCAAAGTCAGGCGAGAGAAGAAAGCGGCCTGAAACGCTCATCCTTGGAAACGGGAGAGGCCGGATGTCTTCCGGCCCTCGCTCGTTTCATTCGACTGATAGGCTACTTACACGAATCGCTGACCATCTTTACCGCCGTCACCTTCAAGTGCCCATGCTCATCATCGGTTTTCTTCATGCCGCTGTCCTTTGCCGCATCTTTCGCGTCTTCCTTCATGTTGTGCATCGCCGCGTTCGAGACAATGCCTGTCGCAGTCACCGTATGACCCACATGTTCGGCGAGAGCGACTTTGCTGCTCCGCACCTCCCACGTGCTTCCATCGGTCCCGGTGAGCAGAAATTCGTTTGCGCTATCACCTTTTGACAAGCAGCCGGTGATGTCCCGAACGTCTGCCTTGTCCTTTGTATGTCCAAACGTGCAACCCGCTAGAATCACGCACAAAAGCCATTTGATTTTCATATTTCTCCTCTCAGGGTGAGCTCTGCTTCGACTGAGATGTCGAAAGGCTGCAACGCGGCTGTATGAGGGGGATTTCGTGGTCGCTAAAGACGGGCCCCGAAGGGCGACACACGTGAATAGAAGGCGATGGTGCTCAGTTAATCGGGGTGCGTGGTTTTCCATGTGAAGATGCCTTCAGCCTCAATCGCCTAACCAGGCTCCGAACCCGCGCAGCGGATCGACGTAATCGCAGACGATCTTGGTAGCTCCCACGAGGGGCACGGCGAGTATGAGCCCCATCGCTCCCCAAATCCACGCCCAGAAAAGCAATGATAGAGTGACTGCCAGCGGATTTAAGCGCAGACGCTTGCCCACGATTTTGGGGTACAGAACATTCATGGAAAGAAGGTGCAGTCCAATCACGGTAAGCAGAATTACCCCTACACCTGCCCTGTCGACTATTCCGATGCCAGCAGCCAAAGGAGGAAGTAGCGCCAGGAAGACGCCGAGATAGGGAATCAAACTGACAAACCCGCTTATCACGCCGAGAAAATAGAAGTACGGAATGCCTAGTCGCCAGAACACGATCGTACTTACTGCCGCAGTTAGCATTCCGACCAGGACGTTACCGGCAATGAAGCTGCGAATCATGGTTGATATTCTGCCGACGGTGCGGTGGGCAACCAGACGGTGCTCCTTGGGGAACAGGCGCACAGTAGAGGAGTGCGCATGATCCCTCCACGTAAGCATGAAGTAAACCAAGAACGGCATGAAGCTGATGGCGAGCAACACTTCTCCCAACGTCCCACTGCCGGCCGAAATAAGATTCGACAAACCTGGGGTCTCTCGAATCTCGACTGCCATCGGCTATCCACAAAAAGATCGCTGGCTCGAAGTTGGTGATCCTGCCGAAATCGGGGCACATGACCTTCGTGGACCAACCGGGGATGTTCCAGAAAGCAGTAGAAGATTTCCTGATGAAGTAGGTCCAGCGAAGAATGGAGGACGGACGGGCGTCCGCCCGTCCTTTACGATCCCAACTACCCACGGATCAAACGGAGCCCAGCATTGTCCTTCCGGACATCTTCCGATTAGTCGCCCAGTGTTAGAGTGCCATCTAAGGCCCTATGAAGCTGACGCTCTCAGGATCGTTACTCATCGTTCTTACGCTGCTGGGATCCTCCGCCGCCCAGCAGGGCGCGGCCACGGGCGAGCCCATCGTGT